>ENA-ORPK01000132-ORPK01000132.1-human-gut-metagenome-genome-assembly--contig:-NODE-132-length-71789-cov-4.562760_pt1 | contig 71789 bp, 84 predicted proteins | sample MGYA00242139_ERZ509068 | MGnify/ENA primary metagenome ERZ509068 (study PRJEB26280, sample SAMEA2338687) | human gut metagenome | biome: human gut; feature: human-associated habitat; material: faeces...
AGTAATGCCCTTTTCCTCGCGTAGCTTTGCCATACTGTATGCACTTCCTTGGACAGACATGATAGCACGCAACACAGCTGGCGCAATTATTTCCCCAAGCGGGCTTGCCCTCAACCATAGTCACATTGCCAAGCGGACAGGCTTTTGCACAGCGTCCACAGCCGACACACTCGGAAGAAACGCTGAATTTCCTCGGGAATATGCCCCATCGCTTGAACAGAGGGTAAACAACCCGGGACTTCAGCCACGGCATCGGTCCTACAGTCACATCTGTCGTTTCCGCCCGGCTACGTATTGCAGCTGCAATCTCCTCAATCCGTTTTGGCGCAGTATCAATCTTCGATTGCGCAACATCATCCGCATCAACATCAAACCCAGGCAGCAGGACATAATTATTGGGCAGAATGACACTCCACACGGCGTTTAGGCAATACCCGCGATGTGCCAATGCAGACTTCATCATACGGTGCGCAAAGCCGGTTTCGTCCCCGCAAGTCAAGACGCACCATACATACGGCTGCTTCTCACCGCGATGCGACAGCCGCCCGACAAATTTCAGCACAGGGCAAACTATGCCGACCTTATCGTCAGATGACAGGCACACCTTATCGTCAGAATATGCCAACGGAGCGAGCGGCACGGCGACATCGTCAAGGCGAGCAGCAAGTTGCTCAGCCACATAACGAGAATTGCCCGTGCCCGAAAAATAATATATCATAGTTTTCTAAAAAAATCAAGAATTTGATAATGGTTAAAAAAATTTGACTTAAAGCTAAATTTATGCTATAATAAATTTATAAAGAAATAGGAGTTTTAATAAATAATGGAAATTTTATTTATAAGTTTAGGTTTAAGTTTATTTTTTGGTTTAATAATTGGATATTTAATTCATGAAATTATAATAAATAAACACACGCAGGCGAATTTATTAAATGAATATTAGAATTTAAATAATACAATTCAAGATTTATATGAAGAAAATCAACAATTAAAGAACGGTGTCCAGGAACAATTAGAAAATCAATATCAAAATGAGTTCCGTGAATTAGAACTGTTAAAAGATGAGCGGGCCTGTGTTTGGGATGATTTAAATAAAATGAAGGCAGAATAGACCGCAATTAATGCTGAAATTTTGAGACGGAGAGAAATCGAAGAAAAAAAAGACTTCTATCGAATTTGTTTATCTACCGAAGCAAAAACTGATATTGAAAATCTTGAAAAAATTCGTCCACTCCTAACAAATAAAGAAGCATTAGATAAACTTGTCTATAATGAATTTATACGACGCCCGCTTGATTTAATGGAAAAAAGAGTTTTAAAAGGCTCTATTAGTGGAATTTATAAAATTACTCGCTTAAAGACTGGTGAGTTTTATATTGGTCGCTCAACAGATGTAATGAAGCGTTGGACAGAACACGTTAAATCAGCTTTAGGAATTGGGACAATCGCTCACTCTTATCTTCATACCGTAATGGCGCAAGATGGGCTTGATCAATTTACTTTTGAATTGATCGAACAATGTGAGAAAAGCCAACTTAATACCCGTGAAAAATTCTACATTGATTTCTATGGAAGCAAAATTTTATTAAATGAAAAGGCAGGTGGTTAAAATGGAATTAAGTTTAGAGCAAAAAGAAGTAGTTTATACAACAAAGCCTTATTCTGTTGTTCTATGCGCCGCCGCCGCTGGAAAAACGCATTGTCTGACAGAACGAATTAGATGGCTGATTGAAGAACGACATATCAATCCAAATCAAATTGTTGCAATTACTTTTACAAATTTGGCAGCTGACAATATTTTACGGCGATTAAAAAATCCAAAAGGTATTCATATTTCCACGGTTCATAGTTATGCTTCTTATTTGTTAAAGTGCTGTGGTTATGATGTATCTGAAGCGGTAGAAAATGAAGATTTTGATAAGCTTTTCGAAATGGTTAGATTACATCCCGATTGTATTCAGCCAGTTCAATATTTGTTTCTTGATGAAGCTCAAGACAGTACCGCTGAACAATTTGATTTTCTAATTGATATGATTAAGCCAAAAAATTTTATGTTAATTGGCGATTTACGGCAAACCATTTATCAATTTAATGGGAGTCGTCCAGATATGTTACTCCGCATTATGAACCAGCCAGATGTGTCTATTTTTAAATTAACACAAAATTATAGAAATGCACAGCAAATTCTTTCTTTTGCAAAACAAACTATTGCGCAGAAAGGCTGGGATTATCGAGATGATTCGCGGGCGATGACTGAAAATAGTGGAACTGTTCAATTTATTAATTGGAGTTCTTTTTTGAATTTAGTTCAGCAAATTAAAAACAAACAAGATTATAAAAGTTGGTTTATTTTATGCCGTTCTAATCGTCAGGTTGAAGAAATGCAAGCTCTATTAAATGTTCAAGGAATACCCAATGATACTTTTAAAATGAAAAACATGACAGTCGCCCATTTAAATGAATTAATGGAAAAAAATTCAGTTAAAGTATTAACAATTCATAGTGCGAAAGGGCTTGAGGCTGATAATGTTGTAGTTTATGGCGCAATTAATAAGTGGAATAGTGATGAAATTTTTGTAAATTATGTAGCAATTACAAGAGCAAAGAAAAATTTATTTTGGGTTTCAAAACGACGTGGCGCCGCGAAGAAAATTCAGGAATGGGATTAAGGTTATGGAAGAATTAACTATTAGAGAGTTAAAAGAAGAGCTTGAACATTGGCCTGAATTAGATGATTATAAAATAAAAGTTGGGCCATATCAATTAGTTAAAGATGAATATGGGAATATTTTTGAATATATTAAAGGAGAGACTCGTTTAGTTTCATTGCAAAGAAAATTTAGGAGATAAATTAAAAAAATTTTTAGAGAGAAAACTTGATTTTTCTCTCTTTTTTTGTTATAATATAATTAGAAATAAGCTGAAAGGAGTATTAAATGTTTAAAGTTAAAAATAAAGACACTGGTGTTATATCAACAGTTCTTGATGTTTATTTGGATAATGTTTTTGCAACAACTTTTTTCCTTATATGGGAAAGTGATGGGTGGCGTTGGCGAAAAGCTGAAAATTATGTGCCACCAAATTATGAAGTAAAGGAGGAGAAGAAATGAAAACAAATTGTCCTAATTGTGGAGCAGTAATTAATCCCGAACAACATAAATGTAGTTATTGTGGGACTTCATATTTTGATATGTCTGCGATTGATTTTGAAAATGGGGAACCTTTTTATTTAAAAATAAAAATAAAATGGAATGGACATGATGCTTTTATCACTCAGCTTGTAAAACCTTCTTTAAATACAATTAATTTGACAACAACATCTGATTATTGTTATGGAGGCAAAGCGGAGCAACTGCTCTCTTCTTACAGAAATGAAAATTGTTTAACTACCGAAGTTTCATTTTCAGGTATCCCTATGACAGATAACAGTTTATTAAAAATGGAGGTAGTTTAAATGAATTATGACGCAAATTCAATTGAAACATTAACTTTTAAAGACGCTATCCGTCAACGTGTTGCAATGTATATGGGTAGTGCTGATAATCAGGGTGTGCTTCAATGTATAAGAGAAATTATTACCAATTCAATTGACGAAGCTACAATGGGCTATGGTAATAAAATTTGGGTCGAACTTTTTGAAGGGAATAAAGTAGTTATAACAGATGAAGCTCGTGGCTGTCCTTTTGGGCTTAGAGAAGACGGCACAGAAGCTCTTGAAGCAATTTATACTATGCCCCATTCTGGTGGAAAATTTAATGAAAAGCAATATCAAGATGTGGCAGGTTGTAATGGCATTGGAGCAAAAGGAACGGCTCTATCTTCTGATATATTTAAAGTATGGAGTGCGCGAGATGGGCAAACAGCTTATCTTAAGCTTATAAAAGGAGTAAAAGAAAAGTTTGAAATTAAGCCTAATTTCTCAAAAAAAACAGGTACAATAGTTTCATTTATTCCGTCTCAAGAAGTTTATAATGTTGAACCTATTAAAATTGAGTTTAAAGAAATAAAAAAAATGTGCCGCGATTGGTCTTATCTAATGAAAGGTATCACTTTTGAGCTAACTAATCATATAACAAATGAACATTTAGTTTATTGTTCTAAAAATGGATTGGTTGATTTTGTTAAGGATAATAGTGCTCAGCCCATACATAAGACACCACTTTCTATAACTTATGAAGATGGTCCCTATAGAACAGAAATTGCTATGATTTGGACTAATGCCCGCCATGAAGAGAGCCATATTTTTACGAACGGACTTGAAAATATCGAGGGCGGAAGTAGTTTGACCGGATGTAAAACTGCTTTAACCAACTTTTTTAAAAAGAAATTTAAAGATGAAATTGGTCCTGAAATAGCTCGTCGAGGCTTATTTTATGCAATCAGTTGCAAGGCACCAAATCCTTCTTTTTCAAACCAGACAAAGACAAAAGTAAATACACCTGAACTTCGCGGACTGTGCCAAAAAGCTACAACAAAAATGTTGGAAGATTTTGAATTAAAACATAATAATGAATTTCAAAAAATTTTAGAAATTTTAACAAAAGAGGTTAAAGCTGAAAAAGTAGCAGAACGAGCAAGAAAACAAGTTTTGGAAGCTAATAAGGAAATTGAAAAAAATCAAAAACGAAAAGTATTTGCTAGCGACAAACTTAAAGATGCGGAATTTCTTGGACAAGATTCTACCCTACTTCTTTGTGAAGGTCTCAGTGCATCATCAAGCTTGGCTGTTGCCCGTGATGAAAAACATTTTGGAATTTTAGCTTTAAGAGGAAAACCAATTAATGCTTTTACTAATGATGATGAAAAATTTTATCAAAATGAAGAAATTAAATTACTTTTAAGTGCTATGAATATTACGCCAGGAAAATATGATTCAAAAAAGCTTCGTTATGGGCATATTGGTATTTGTTCAGACGCTGATGCGGATGGTTATGCAATTGGATTACTTATAATGTGTGCTCTTTATAAGGTCGCTCCAGAATTTATTGAAGAGGGCAGATTAGGTTGGCTCCGCTCTCCTCTTTATATAGTAAAAGAAAAAAATAAAGAAAGTTATTATTTTACTGATGATGAATTTAATGAGATTCGCTCTAATATAAAAGGAGAAGTCTCTCGATGCAAAGGATTAGGATCACTTAGTTCAGATCAAGCCCGTAATTCTATGTTTTCTCCCGAATTTCAAAGAATTGATCAGCTTATACCAGATTCAGAAACAATGGTATTACTTTATGATTTAATGGGCGATGATAGTAGAAAAAAACATGATTTCTTATTTGAGTATTTAGATTTTTCTGAAATTAAAGAGTAAAAGAGAGAAATTTGATTTTTTCTCTCTTTTTTGCTATACTATAATTAGAAATTAAATAAATGGAGGAACAAATGAATTTAACGCCAGTAATAAAAGAAAGTTTTTTACAATTTGGTGGGGCGGTCCTTCAATCAAGAGCTTTACCTGATGCTCGTGATAATTTTAAACCATCTGCTCGTCAAATTTTTTATTGTTTATATACTGATAAATTTACCCATGATAAGCCCTTTAAAAAAACATTAAAAGCAATTGGTTCTTGTTTTAGAATGTATATACATGGTGATGCATCCGCAGAAGGCATTATTATGCGGGCGGGGCAACCTTTTGCTATGCGATATCCAATTATCGAAATAGAAGGATCTTATGGCACGCTATTAGCTTCAGGTTCATGGAGTGCTCCAAGATATACATCTGCTCGTCTTTCTGAATTAGGAGGTTATCTTTTTAAAGATATAGAAAAAAACACAATTGCTGAGTGGCGAGATAATTATGATAATACTGAACAGTATCCTATGGTTTTACCCTCTAAAGGATTTTTTAATTTGGTAAATGGGTCATATGGAATTGGCGTTGGAGCATCTAATTCTTGTCCGCAATATAATTTACGAGAATTAAATGACGCATTAATTAAATTATTATGGAATCCTAATAGTAGTTTTGAAGAAATTTATTGTGCCCCAGATTTTGCAACTGGTGCTTATCTTTTAAATCAAAACGAAATTAAAGAATCAATGAAAAACGGACAGGGTTCTGCTTGTAAACTTCGTTCTGTAATTGAATGGAATGAAAAAGAAAAATGTTTAATTGTGTCTGAAATTCCTTATATGGTTTATACAGAAACAATTTGTCAACAATTAGAAGAAATTTTAAATAGTGAAGATAATCCTGGCATTGATCGATTTAATGATTTAACAGGAAAAACGCCTTTAATTAAAATTTATTTGCAAAAAAAAGCCAATCCAGCTTTTGTATTAAAATATCTTTATAAAAAAACTTCTTTACAAAGTTATTATTCTATTAACTTTACTATGCTCGAAAACGGACGTTTCCCTCGTATTTTTACTTGGAAAGAAATGCTTCAAGCGCACCTTACCCATGAGAAAGAAGTTTATACTCGTAGTTATCAGTTTGACCTTGCAAAAATTCAAAAACGCCTTCACATCATTGAAGGTCTTCTCAAAGCAATTTCAATGATAGAAGAAGTCATTCGCACAATTAAAGGCTCTTCTTCTACTGTGGAAGCTAATATGGCTCTTTGCAAGTTATTAGATATTGACAACGAGCAAGCTAAAGCAATTCTTGACATAAAACTTTCTCGTTTAGCCCATCTTGAAATTGCAAAATTGACTAATGAACAAGCAAATTTAAAAGTGGAAGAAACTAAAATTAATGAAATTCTTTCTAATGAAACGCTCTTAAAGAAGGAAATTGAAAAAGGATTACGTGAAGTTGCCGATAAATTCGGCGATGATCGTCGCACAAAAATTTTAAATGTTGAAACAGAAGAAGGACAAACAACCGATGAAAAACTTTATCAAGTTAGTATGACAAATCAAAATAATTTAATTATAACTGAAACTTCTTCACTTTTTACTCAAAAAAGGGGCGGAGTCGGGACAAAAACAAAACTTGATAAAGGGGAATTTGTTAAATTTTCAAAAGTTTGTTCAAACAATGATATGCTTTTATTCTTTACTGCAAATGGAAAATGTGTGAAATTTCAAATGAATAGTTTGGAATTTTCAGTATTAGATAAAAAAACACCGATTGCGATGTTATGCAAAATAGAAGATGAAGATGACTTCACTACTTTTGTTCCTATTAATTTTAAAGATAAGCAAAATGAATTTATTTTATTTATTACAAAAAATGGATTAATTAAAAAAAGTGAATTAGCAGAATATAATTTTAATCGTGGCTCATCTATTAATGCTATAAAATTAGACGCGAGCGATAAAATTGTTAGTGTATTATTTACTTCTAAATTACCAGTTGGAATTTTGACAAAGTGCGGAAATTTTATTATAATAGATACGAAAGAAATCAATCCAATTGGTAGAATGACTCGTGGCGTTATCGGTATAAAATTAAATGCGGACGATGAAGTCGTGGATAGTCAATTGATTGGACCTGATACAAAAGAATTTTTATTTGTATCACAAGGCGGGCGAGCTGTTCGCAATAGTAAAAACGACTATACAATACAAGGTCGCGGCGGAAAAGGTATAAGAGTTAGAAAATTAGATAATGATTTTGAAAGCAAATTTGTTCCATTATTTAATGAGCAAGAGCTAATTGTGGCTTCAGAAAAATCGACTTTAAAACTCGAAATTAGCACACTTCCGCTTATGAGTAGAGGAGCATTAGGAGTACAAACAATTAAATTGAAAGAAAAAGAAAAAATTAGTGGCATTTCAAAATTTTAATATGTTAAATGCTTGACTTTTTCTGAAAATTTTGGTATAATTATTATAGTAAAGAAAAAGAAAGAAAATTAAGTTAAAATAATTTGATTTTTTGAAAAATTCTGTTATAATTAATATGTTAAATAAATAAAACCCTTATACATAGGTTTTATTTAATTATAAAAAAAATATCTTTAATTAAAAAGGAGAAAAAATTATTATGAAATTAACTGAAAAGACAAATGAAATTTATTCCTATGTAAAGGAGAATGGTGGCCGTGTTTCTATGGAGGAACTTGTTGCCGTGACCGGAAGAACCTCTCGTTCTATTGGTGCTAACGTTCTTGACCTTCAGAAGAAAGGTCTTGCAGTTCGTGAAAAAGTTGCGGGCGAGCCTGGTGAGGACGGCAAAGCTACCACTATTACTTATGTTGTTCTTACTGACGAGGGTAAGAATTTTGTTCCCACTGAGGAATAATTAAAAAGATAAGATGGCGGGGCGTTGAACCCCGCCTTATTTTTATCTTAGTATGAACACAAATTTAATTAAAACAAAAAAACAAAAATAATTTAATTTAACTTAAAAAAGGAGAAAATAAAAATGATTTACGAAAATAAAGTTCATATTGAGGGTATTCTTAGTGAGAATGGTCTTGAGGAAAAGAAAATTGTAATTAACGGTACTGAAAAAGAAGTTATCGCTGGCGATATTAAAGTAAAAGTTATTCAGCCTATTGATGGGGTAGATACTGTGCTTGAAATTCCTGTATCTGTGTTTGCAACAAAATTTACCAATGCAGGCAAGCCAAATCCTGCTTATGAAAGTGCTCTGAAAGTAAAAACCGAAATGAACTCTATCGCTTCTGTTGGAGAGGAAAGAGCTGATTGTGTAAGAATTACTGGTGGAACTCTCCGTAATAATGAATTTGTTGATAAAAATGGTAATTTTGTTGTTTCTACTCGTGTAAATGCTTCTTTCATTAATAAAATTAGAAAAGAAGATTGCGAGCCGAAAGCCACTTTTACTATGACTCTTGTCGTAAAAAATGGCGGTTTTGAGTGCGATGCAGATGGAGTAGAAACTTCTGTCTATAAGCTCGATGCAATCGTTCCACAGTATCAGGATTATGTGGATGTTATAACTCTTAAAGCCCATAATGAAAATGTTATCAATTCTCTTCAGAATTATTGGCATAAAGGTGATACTGTAAGAGCTAGTGGCAAGCTGAACTATTCTTTTAAAACTGAAGTAAAGAAAATTGAGACTGCTTTCGGTGAGCCGCAGGAAGAAAAACATACTATTTCTGTGCATGATCTTCTCATTACTGGTGGTTCTGAACCTTTTGAGGATGAACAGGCTTTCCCGATTAGTTGGGTAAAAGATGCTCTTGCAAAACGTGATGAGCGTATTGAAGCTAAGAAACATAAAGAAGTAAAACCGAAAGCACCGGTTATGAGTGCAACTGATGACCTTGGATTTTAATTGCGAGGAGGGGTTGATTTATGGCTATAAGTATTGATCTTTTAAATTTGCAACCCACTGTAATTACACGGGATTTGTCTAACAAATATCTGCTCCTCGCGGCGCCTTAAATTAAATAGGGCCTTTAAATAGTAATATTTAAAGATAAGGCAGTAAAAATCTGGAACCCTGAGATGGGAATCAGAACGGAAGTCTTAGTTTAAAAGCTTTGACACGTGCAACGCATAAGATTATAAAACATATTATTATATGGACACTTACCTTAAGGAGGAAATATATGCCATATACGTATTTTACTACTGAAGATGAATTGGCTATGATTCAAGATAATTATCAAAATGATGTATCATTAAATCGTCTTCAAAAAAAATATCATACTTCTGCGACGAGAATTGCTAAAATTTTTAAAAAATATGGATTAGAAATTAGAAAAAATATTCATTTGGGCAAATATTCTTTTAATAAAGATTTTTTTAAAAATGAAAATGAAGATTTAGCTTATTTTTTAGGTTGGGTTAGTAGTGATGGTTTTATTGCAACCAATTCTAACGTGATTGGAATTGAGTTGCAAGCTTCTGATAAGCTAATTTTAGAAAAATTAAGCCAAGCAATGGAATATACTCGTCCCATTTTAGATTTAGACCGACCTGATCGTGGTCATGGACATTTTTGTAAATTTATACTTGAAAATCGAGAAATAAAACAATTATTAATTAACAAATATGGCATTATTCCTAACAAATCTAATAATATTAATTTTTGTTTTGATTTCAATAATTTAAGTAAGCAATTTTGGAAAGATTATATCCGTGGTTATTTTGATGGAGATGGCAGTATTAAAATGACTGGTAAATATTTAACTTTTCAAATTGATTGCACTTCAATAAAGATGTTATTAGCAATTGAAAACGCTTTAAAAGAATTAGATTCAAGTATTAAATTAAGTATAGTAGAGTCCGCTTTAGACCCTGAGAAAAAAATTAATTCTGATTTAGTTCATTGTAAAATGCCAGTTTTTAGATTATATTGTTATGGAATAAATGCAGAAAAAGTATATAAAATTTTATATAATGATGCTCATTTGTATTTAAAACGGAAGTATGATAGATATATTGAATATATGAAATAAAATCTCACGAGACTGTCTATCCTTAGAAAAGGATAAAAAGATATGCTGAACTTATACGAAAATGAAGTATAAGAAGTAAAGGATAAAAAGCCTTTACGATAACACAATTGTATAAATATGGAAAAACCACTTTTATGTGTAATGTTCCAGGAGCACTTATATTGTCTTTCGAGCCTGGCCTTAATGCTCACGCAGGAGTCTATGCTCAAAAAATTAATAGTTGGTCCGAGCTGAAATTAGTTGTCCGTCAGCTTAAAGACCCCGCGGTTATGGAGCGTTTTAAATGTATCTGTTTTGATACAGCAGAAATTGCTGCGAATATGTGTCAAGATTTTATTTGCGCACGAGCTGGTGTTCAAGCCCTTGGTGAAGTAGCTTATGGAAAACTTTATAAAGAATATGAATTAGAGTTTTCCAGAACAATGAGAACTATTGCTATGTTGGGCTACGGCATCATCTGGGCAACCCATACTGAGGTAAAAAGTATTGATATGGGTAATGAAACTATTGTAGAAAGAATTCAGCCTAAACTTGATAAACGAGCTTTTGATATTATTAATTCGCTCGCGGATGTGATTGGTATCGGTGTTATGGAGTTTGATGAGAAAGGGAACCCTCAGCGGAAACTTTATACCCGTGAGACTCCTACCATTAAAGCAGGTAATAGATTTACTTATTTCCCACCTGTAATTGATTTTAGTTATCAGGCTGTTCTTAATAGCCTTGCTGAGGCCATTGAAGCAGAAGGAGCGAACCATAACGCAAAAATTGTTGATAAGGCTACAGATGAAGTTGTTGAAGACTTAAATTATGACGCAATCCGTGCTGAAGCTAATGAACTGTGGCGTAAGCTTGTTGATAAAAACCCAGAAAATGCTCCACGCATTCTTAAACGCGTTGAAATGATTTTTGGAAGAAAAATTAAACTTTCTGAAATAATGGAAGATCAGGTTGATTTATTTAATTTGGTAGTCCTTGATATGCGGGATATGTGTAAAGAACAGGGCATTTAATAGATATAATTTAGCAATTAGGCTACCTATATTTTTTAGGTAGCCAAATTTGCTATTTAGAAAAATTTATGGTATAATATAAATAGAGAAAAATGAAAGGAGAATCTCAATGGTAAAAAAGCCACAAGTAAAATGCCCCCAATGCGGGAAGAGCTTCTATCGAGAAGATGGTATTGAAGATGTAGATTGGGTGCATATTAAAAATCGGTATTGGCATAAAGATTGCTATGCAATTTATTTAGAGTTTCGTAAAACCGTTGGAGTTAAGGATGTCCTTGACGATGACCGTTGGTTCCAAGAAATGAAAGATTACCTTTGGTTTGATGCACAACTACCTGGAATTGATTTTAAATTAATTGCTAAACAATGGGGAACTTTTTTGAAACAAGGATATACTGCAAAAGGAATATATTTAACCTTGCGCTATTTTTATGATGTAAAAAAAGGAGATAAAGAAAAAGCAAATGGCGGCATTGGAATAATTCCTTTTATTTATAAAGACGCTGAAAATTATTGGCGTGCTCATAACCAACATATGGAAACTCTTATGACGCAAATAGCTGAACAACGCAGACTTAAAGAACAAAGTGAATCAACACAGCGAATAATACAAGTTGAAAAGAAAAAGAAAAAAATAATTAAAGTCGTTGATTTAGACGATATTTAATAAGGGAGGGTGAAGAGTATTACTGATAAAAATGCTATTCAGGAAGTGCTTGGACATTTAGCGAATAACCCGACGCTATTATCGCAGACAGATAAATTCAATTTAAGTGTAAATGATTTTAATACAAGATTTCAAAAATATATATTTACAGCAATAAGCGGTTTATATAGCCAGGGAATGAAAAAAATTTCCGTTATTGATATTGAAAACTACTTATCGTCAAACCCTAAAGCAATTCATACATTTACTGAACAGAATGGTAGAGAATATATACAAGATATATTGGATTTGGTTGCGGATGACACGAGTGGATTTCAATATTATTATTTAAAATTGAAGAAAATCAATTTATTAAGAGATTTACAAAAACAAGGCTTTGATATTAGTGATTATTATTGTGATGATGCTTTAAGTACAAAATTTGCGGAAGTTAATGGTCGTTTTGAAAATACGACAATTGAAGAAATTTGCACCAATGTTAAACAAAAATTATTGAAGTTAGAAAATGAATATTCATTAAATAGTGAAGTTAATGTTGTAAAATTAACTGATGGGCTTGAAGATTTAATTGAGAATTTACAAATTGGAGCCGAAATTGGGATTCCATTACAAGGAACAATTTATAATCAAGTTTTAAGCGGAGCGCAAAAAGGTTGTCTTACGATTAGGTCAGCGCCGAGCGGATGTGGCAAAACCTCTACTGCCTTCGCGGATGCTTGCTATTTGGCTTTTCCAATTAGATATGATGAGCAAACAGGCAAATGGGAACAGCAAGGAAGCAACCAACATATTTTATTTATAATTACTGAACAAATGATTGAACAAGCTCAGAAAAAAGTTCTGTCCTATTTAAGCGGAGTCCCAGAAAGTGTATTTAAATATGGACGTTTTGATAAAGATGTTGAAAAACGACTGCAAGATGCCTATACCGTAATGAAAACATATGAAGATAATTTTACAATTGTTCGTATTCCAGATCCCAACATTCAAACATTACAGAATATTATAAGAGAGCAAGCAATTCTTCATCAAATTGACTTTATTTTTTATGATTATATTTTTATCTCACCTGCACTATTGTCTGAATTTCGAGGACATGGGCTTCGTAATGACGAATTATTGCTCTTAATGACTACTGCCTTAAAAGACTTAGCAGTAGAATTAAATGTCGGAATTTTTACTTCTACGCAGGTTAATGCTTCAGCAGATAATAATAAAGAAATTCGTAATGAAGCTTCTCTCGCGGGCGGTCGTGCTACTATTAATAAAGCAGATAATGGTATTATTATGGCTCGCCCGACGAATGAAGAATTAGAAATGTTAAAAGAAATTATAACAAGTAATATATGTAAAGAACCAAATCGTGTTTTTGACGTATTTAAGGTTCGTAGCGGACAATGGTCACAAGTAAGAATATGGTCTTATGTAGATTTAGGCACAATGAGAATTGAAGATTTATTTATAACTGATAGTCGGCTTAACCCAATTAATATTTATGACGGGCCGTCAATGCCATTAATTAATGATTGGACAGATGAAGAAAAACAAGAAATTAAGAAAGTGAGGGATGCACTTAATGGCAATTGATTACGAAGAAATTATTAAAGAAATTGATGATGATAAAATTAAAAAACTATTAGCTCAACTTAAAATACCTTTCATTGATAAAGGAGATTTCTTAGTTTGCAAAACGGCTTGTCATAATGAAAATTTAGAAAATGCGTCTGAAAAACTTTATTATTACAAAAATAATAAATTGTTTGTTTGTTTTACTGAATGTGGTAATATGTCAATTTTTAAGTTTTTAAAGAACTATTATGAGGCCCGTGGTCGTGATTATGATTGGTATTTAGATATTTATTTAGTGGTTCTTAATTGCTCAAATTATAAAAATGAATCACAACTTGAAGTTTATCGTTCCATCAGAGAAAATAAAGAGCATAGAAAAATTCCACTTTTACCTGAATATGACCCGTCTGTTCTTGATACTTTTGTAAAAAGTTATAGACCAGAATGGTTGAATGATGGAATTGCACCTATGGCGATGGACAAATTTGGAATTTGTTATTCTATTAGCCAAAATAAAATTATAATTCCACACTATGATATGAAAAATAGGCTCATTGGGATTAGAGGGCGGGCGCTTAATCCAGATGAAGTTGAACAATATGGTAAATATGGGCCAATTAAAGTTGAAGGAAAGTGGTATAGTCATCCTCTTTCCTGTAATTTATATGGTTTAAAAATGAATTATCAGAATATTAAGAGAACAGGAATTTGCTATTTGTGCGAGAGTGAAAAGGCAATTCTTCAAATAGAAAGCTGGGGTTCAAAAAATTTTGTTAATTGCGCAGTAGCAGTTTGCGGTTCTCAATTTAATAAATGGCAACTGCGTCAGCTTCTTCAATATGGAAAACCAAAAGAAATTGTAATTTGTTTTGATAATGAAGAAAGGCCAGGTGAAGATAAATATTTTAATAAGCTTTATAAACTATGTAAAAAATATTCTGAATATTGTAATTTTTCTTTTGTTTATGACAGAGAAGGATTAACGAATTTAAAAGACAGCCCAACTGATCACGGCCCCGAAATTTTTAGGAAATTATTGAAAGGTAGAGTAAAAGTAAATGCAAGTTAAATTAGTAAATGAGAATTTTAAAACAAATTATATTGATAATTTGCTTTTAAGCAGAGGAATTAAAAATTTAGAGAAGTTCAAAAATCCTACTTATTCAGATATTGAGAGTTGGAGCCACTTATCTAATATTGAGCGGGCAGTCGCAATTTTTCGTGAAATTGTTGATGTAAAAGAAAAAATCAATGTGGGGACGGTTGTGGATTGACTATCGCTACAGTCCACGTAAAATCTCTTAAACTGCGGGGAGTCCCTTAGAGCCTTAATAACCAAACCATTATAGGAATATAATGGCGGCGAGGTTAGCGACCAAGGTATGGTAAAATCATTAAGGATTGGGTAACCAGACGCAACGAAACTTCCAGATCGGAAGGACGCTCAACGACTATAATAGAGAACAGTATAAACTGTATGGTATAGTCTAATCCCGAACTCTAAAACATTGTATTTTATATCCATCAAAATCTACTTATATATAGAGGTGATAAAGATGGCTATATCTATAAATAAAGTTTCAAAAGAAATTCAACAAAAAATTATAGCAGATTATTTGTCTGGGAAATCAATGAGACAAATTGAAAAAGATTATAACGTTTCAAGGCAAACAACAGCTAAATTTTTAGAAAAAGAAAACATTAAAAAGGAAAAAGGTAATCATTATAGAATTTATCATCATAACGAAAGTTTTTTTGAAATAATAGACACAGAAGAAAAAGCATATTGGTTAGGTTTTATTTTCGCTGACGGACATATTACAAATAATGAAAATAGGTATGGGCAAGACCAATTTGGTATTAGCTGTGCTAAAACAGATAAAGAAATTCTATATAAATTTTTAAAAAGTATTCAAGCCACCAATCCAGTTTTAGAATATAGCAGAAAAGAAAAAGGTGAACCCTTATGTAGAGTTCAATTAACTTCTCAAAAAAGCGTAAATGATTTAATAGATAAAGGATGTTTTAAGCAAAAATCACTTATATTAAAACCGCCAAAAAATATCCCAAATGAATTTATTAGACATTTTTTAAGAGGTTTTTTTGATGGAGATGGAAGTATTACAAAATCATATTCTAAAAGATATAACAAATATATTTATGGAATAAACATTACTTCCACAAGAGAAATGTGTGAATGGATCTATAATATATTTGATTTTGGCTCTATTATAAAAGACTTAAGAAGAACTAATACATATTATTTTTCTTTTGGTGGGAGAAAACAAATAACTCAATTTTACCATTTCCTATATGATGAAGCAACAATTTGGTTGGATAGAAAATACAATAAGTTTCAAGAGTTTCTTCAAATATCGTGAAAACGAGGGTATAAATGTGCGATGCGGATGGCTTAACATCGGCTTCGATTCTAATTAACTACTTAAAAAAGAATTTTCCACATATAATAATTACTACTTATTTTCATGAACATAAGCAACATGGGCTTGAAGATATGTGGGAATTTATGGCTGAAAAAGATTATGATTTAATTATAATTGCGGACGCCAGTTCAAATGATGGACAATTTATTAAAGAGTTCAATTACCCTGTTATTGTACTGGACCATCATGAGCTTGAATCGGATAGTGAAATTCCATCAAATATGATCCTTATCAACAATCAAACTAGTCCTGCTTATGAAAATAAAGCATTATCTGGAGCTGGAATTGCTTGGCAATTTTGTCGGGCCTTGGACGACCATTATGGGTTTACTGATGCCGACAATTATCTTGATTTATGTGCAGTCGGTGTCTGTGGAGATGTTATGGATGGCCGAGAAATAGAAAACCAAGCAATTTGGAAACTCGGATTTTCAAACATAAAAAATTATGGACTTCAAAAATTTATTGAAGCCCAATCCTATTCAATGGGCGGGAAAGTAAATCCAACCACAATCGCTTTTTATATTGTCCCTCTCATCAATGCTACAATTCGTGTAGGATCAATGCCTGAAAAAACAAGATTATTTCAAGCTTTTGTTGATGGGCGTGAATTAGTCCCTTCAAATAAACGCGGTGAAAAAGGGCTTATGACAGAGGTTGTAAATGAAGCAATTAGAGAGGCGACTAATAACCGTTCTAAACAAAATAAAATTTTGGATAGTGCGATGGATAGCCTTGAAATTAAAATAAGTAAATATGATTTACTTGAACATAAAATTTTATTTGTGAGATTGGAAAATGAAGTTTTTCCAAGCGAGCTTAATGGATTGCTTGCTATGAGATTAAGCCAGAAATATCAACGTCCAACAATAGTAGCAAGACTTAATGATGGAGGTTATGATCGCGGGAGTGCAAGGGGATTGTCAAACTGTGAGCTTAATGATTTAAAAGGATATTTAGAAAGTACTGGGCTTTTTGAATATACCGCAGGTCATTCCGCCGCGATGGGAATTAGCTTGCCTGACAAAAACTTAGCTCAATTAATGAAAATCGCTGATACTGATCTTGCAGACTATGATTTCTCTAATAATGTTTATGAAGTTAATTTTGAACGTCCCGCTGTCGCTTATGATTTAAATAACTTAATAACTGAAATAGCTCAAAATGAAGCAATTTGGTCAACTAATAATAAAGAACCGTTAATTTATATAACTGATTTAAATTTTAATAGTTGTGAGGTCCAAATAATGGGAACTCGTAAGGACACTTTAAAAATTGAGAAAAATGGAATTGCGTTTATGAAATTTCATGCAACTGAATTAATTAATGAAATTCAAGAACTTGGAGAAGTAAAAATGAATTTGGTTGGTAGAGCTAATTTAAACTCTTGGATGGGCAAAATAACACCACAAATTTTTATTGAGAATTATGAATTGAAAAACGGACAACTCGAATTCTAAGGAGGAAGCATAATGGTTTATATGGGATCAAAAGCAAAATATGCTGATAAAATTGTGCCTATTTTACAAAAAATTATTGACAATAATCACTTAATTACTTATATTGAACCTTTTGTTGGCGGAGCGAATATAATTGATAAAATTTCGTGCGAGAATAAATTTGGTTTTGATAAAAATATTACTTTAATTGCTTTACATAAAAAAATGATTGAAAATTGCAACGAAATTCCCGAAAATGGTAGTTCTGATTGGTGGTATTCTGCAAAAGAAATTTATCGAAATGGTTGCGGTAATCCAGACAAAATAACAGATATGGAGTTATGGAGAATTGGAGCCATTGCTTTTTATGGGTCATTTAGTAATGGAGGATTCTCAAGAGGATATGCTAAACCAACAAACTCTCGTAATTATTATAACGAAGCTTATAGAAATCATATGCTTCAAGGAGAACGGCCTCTTTATAAAGACATCAGTTTTCAATGAATTAATGATTATTCTCTGATAAATTGTGGCGAGAATAATTTAATTTATTGCGATCCACCTTATGAACATACTAAACCTTATGGTTATAAATTTGAAATTGAATTTAATTATAATAATTATTGGAATTGGATAAGAGAACAAAGTAAAAATAATTTTGTTATTTGTAGTGAACAGAATTTTCCTGATGATTTTAAAGTCATATGGGAAGCAGCTGCTAAAAGAACGGCTGGAAAAGATAATAATTTTAAAGCCGTTGAAAAATTGGGTATTTATAATAAAGGTAAGGCTGCGGAGTATTTTAAAAAACTTGACTTTTAAGATAAATTATGATATAATTATATTAGAAAGATAGAAAGGTAGGTGATGTCTTAGTGAGATTTGAAACACATAGCCATTCTCACTATTCTCTAATATAAGACTCATTGATGCCATTAACAAACCTAAAGATTTAATTCTTAAAGCTTCAGAATTAGGCTATGCTGGAATTGCTTTAACAGACCACGAAGCACTTTGCGGACATATTGAATGGCTTCAATTAGAACAGCAATTAAAAGAAGAAGGGAAAATTAGTCAAAATTTTAAATGTGCTTTAGGAAATGAAATTTATTTAATTGATAATCGTGCTCCGAAACAAAAATATTGGCATTTTCTTTTAATTGCTAAAAATACTGAAGGACATCGGGCATTACGAGAGTTATCTTCTCAAGCCTGGCTTCATTCATATCGTGATCGAGGCCTTGAACGTGTCCCAACATTAAAAACTGAGTTATCTGCAATTGTTAAAAAATATCCAGGAACACTTATTGCTGATTGTGCTTGTATTGGTGGTTTTATTGGTGCTCATGTCATTCAATTAGTTAAAGCAGAAAAAGTTAATGACAAAGAACAAATTCATCAGTTAAAAAAGGAAATTGATGAATTTATGCAATATTGTATTAATCTATTTGGTGATGATTTTTACATTGAAATGGCTCCTGGGACTTCGCCTGATCAAAAAATTTTTAATCAGAGAATAAAACCTATCGCAAAATTTTATAATCGAAAAATTGTTTTAGGATGCGATGCTCATTATTTAACAAATGAATATCGAGAAATTCACAAATCCTTTCTTAACTCTAAAGAAGGCGAACGCGAGGTCGATAGTTTTTATCATGATGCTCACTTAATGTCAGATGAAGAAGCTTATAACAATATTAAAGAATTTTATACTTACGACGAATTTCAAGAAATGTGTAAAAATTCTCTTGAATTAATGAACAAAATAGGTGAATATCATCTATTTCACTCACCTATTATTCCTGAAGTAAAATTCGACGAGCCAGAATTTTTAAATATTGATTTATCTGCTTATCCAAACTTAAATTATTTAAGCCAGAGCAAAAATCGTCAAGAACGAAAATGGTTTAATGAATGTTGGTATTCATTAAATGAAAAAAAGTTAAATGATAAAATTCATATAGAGCGTTTAGAATTAGAAGCGGATGTCATTCGAACAATTAGTGAAAAATTGAATAACTGTTTATTTTCCTATTTTAATACATTTCAGCATTATATGGATTTATTTTGGGAATGTGGGTCAGTCACGGGGCCTGGCAGAGGAAGTGCAGGAAGCTTTTTATCCAATTATTTATTGGGAATTACACAACTTGACCCAGTTAAATGGAATTTACCTTATTTTAGATTTTTAAATAAAGATAGAGCAGAACTCCCTGATATTGATATTGATTTAACTCCTTCAAAACGTAAATTAATTCTTGATAAAATTCGTGAAGAACGTGGGCAATTAAATGTTGTTCAAGTAGCTACTTTTGGTACTGAAAGTTCAAAAGCATCTATTCAATGTGCTTGTAAGGGGTACCGTTCAAAAGATTGCCCAAAAGGAATTGATGTAGATATCGCTCAATATATGTCAAGTCTTGTCCCTGTAGAACGTGGCATTGTATGGAGTTTAAATGACTGTTTTTATGGTAATGAAGAAAAAGAAAGAAAACCTGTAAAAGAATTAGTTCGTCAATTTAATCAATACCCTGGTTTATTAGAAATTGCTTTGGGTGTTGAAGGATTAGTTTGCCGTCGCGGGCAACACGCAAGTGGCGTTATGATGTATAATAATTCACCTTTTGAAACAACTGCCTTAATGCGTAGCCCAAATGGCGATATTACAACACAATTTGATTTAAAAAAGTCAGAGGAAGTTGGAGACACTAAATTTGACTTTTTGGTAACTGATATTTGTGATAAAATTTCAGTTTGTCTTGATCTTCTTCAAGAAAGGGGATATTTTAATGATTGTAAGACAAAACGAGAAATTTATAATAAATATCTTCATCCACAAGTTTTAAATTTAGATAATCCACGGATTTGGGAAGCTCTTGCAAATGGTGAAGTCCAAGATGTATTTCAATTTAATACTCAAATTGGTATTGAAACGGCAAAAGCAATCCAACCGCATACCCCCGCAGAATTAACTTCTGCAAATGCTCTACTTCGACTGGTTGCCCCGCCTGGACAAGAACGTCCATTGGATCGTTATATCGCTTTTAAAAACAATATCAATTTATGGTATAAAGAAATGGCTCAAGCAGGTTTAACGTCCGAGGAACAAAAAATATTGGAACCTTATTATAAACGTGATTACGGCGTTCCATGTTCTCAAGAAATGTTGATGTTAATGGTAATGGACCCCAAAATTTCTCATTTTACATTAGCTGAATCCAATCAATGTCGTAAAGTTTTAGCGAAAAAAAAGATAAAGGAAATTCCAAAAGTTAAAGAAAAATTCTTATCTCAATGCCCATCAAAAGCTCTTGGTGAATATGCCTGGAAAACAATGATGGAACCGCAGATGAGTTATAGTTTTTCGGAAGTTCATTCTTTATTATATAGTTTTATAGGTATTCAAACACTTATTTTAGCAACGCAATGGCCGTCAATTTATTGGAATTGTGCTTGTTTAATTGTAAATAGTCAGTCGATCATAGAACAAGAGCAAGAAATCGACATTGATGAAAATGAATTTGAAGTTATTAACTGTTATGATGAATTAATTGATGATATTATTGAAAATGATTGTGAAGATGATGAAGCAGATGATGATGATGATGATGATGATGAAGAATCCGAAAAAACAGTCGATAAAAAGAAGAAAAAACAAAAAACCACTGATTATGGACGTATTGCTACTGCAATTGGTAAAATGCGAATGGCTGGTATTGAAGTTGCTCCGCCAGATATAAATAAATCAGCATTTACTTTCTCTGTTGACCAAAACGAAACAACTATTCTTTATGGAATGAGTGGAATTAGCGGTGTCGGTGAGGATGTGGTAAAAGAAATTTTAACTCATCGTCCATATGCAGGATGGCAAGATTTTATTGCAAAAGTTAAAGTGAAAAAACCGCAAATGATTAATTTAATTAAATGCGGAGCATTTGACGAAATTGAGCCTAATCGTATTAAATTAATGCGAGAATACATCGCATCGATTAGTGATACTAAACAACGAATTACTCTCCAAAATATGGCTATGTTAATTAATTTTGGACTAATTCCTGAAGAATTTGATTTAGTTAAAAGAGTCTATAATTTTAATAAATATTTAAAACGGCAGAAAAAAGTTCAACAGTTTCAGCTTGATAATATAGCTTTTGCTTTTTATGAAAAACATTTTGATATGGATTTACTCACACCCATTGATAGTGAAAGTGGTTTTGCAATTGATTCATTAAAATGGGATAAAATTTATCAAAAATATATGAATCAAATTAGACCTTGGATAAAACAAAATAGTACACAATTACTTGAACAAGTTAATGAGCGGTTAATGAGTGATATGTGGAATAAATATTGTTTAGGCTCTTTAAGTAAATGGGAAATGGATAGTATTTCTTGTTATCAACATCAACATGAATTAGAAAATGTTAATTTTAATAGCTATAATATTAGTAATTTCTATGACTTAAATGAAAGTCCAATTATTGATCGTATTCTCTCGATAAAAGGTAAAGAAATTCCTATATTTAAAATTTATCGAATTGCGGGGACTGTATTAGATAGAGATAAACAAAAGAAAACAATTACACTTTTAACTACTGAAGGCGTTGTAATTGTAAAAATATTCGGTGAAGTATTTAGTTATTATGATAAACAAATTTCTGAAAAAGGGGCCGATGGTCATAAGCATATAATTCGGAAAAGTGATTTTAGCCGTGGCAATAAACTTATTATTACTGGTATTAGACGAGATGAAAGTTTTCATGGTAAAAAGTATAAATCAACTCCTTATCACTTAGTTGATTTAATTCAAGAAGTTAATGAAGATGGAACATTAATTATTAATAATCGTAGGGATGAGGGAATTGCATAATGAGCATAGGTTTATATGATAATGATTTAATGAATCATGATTATGATTTTTTCAATTTAGAGCTAATGAAAATGGCTAAATTTTATAAGGGGAGAAGAGAAATTGTAAAACTTTCTCCCTTCTTTATCCCTGATAGCTACACAAATTTTATTTTCAGAAAAGACAGTGACTTAAATAATTTACCGATTGATTTTTTTAGTTATCCTAAAATTCAATATGGTGGACACTATTTTTCAGAAGAATATCAACTCATTAATGAAGAAAAATGCTATCCTGATAAAACTATTTATCTCAGCAAAGAAAATTATTTTCGAGATAAGGCTCTTTTTAAATCAATGATGGCGGGCGAGCATTTTCGATTATCACTTGATGGAGAAACAATTAACCCCTTATTCACAACAGATTTAATTGATTTATCTCATGACTACTCAATTTTTTGCTATGATTATAATATAACTTCTATTGCAGACGCCTGTGAAGCAATAACAGACCTATTAGAATATAGAAAAGGAATAGATTCTCTTAAAACACATATCGGATTTAAATTTCCACTTCAATTCAACAATTTTAAAACATTACGGTTGTGGCAAAATCTACGTTATAAAACTTCTGCTACGATATTTAATATAAATTTTCCTTTAACTGCACAAGAACTAATATTTTTTAGTGAGCAACGAAAAGTTAATCCTAAAATAATCAATTATAACCCATTTACTCAACGCTATACTGATGAGCTATGGGTTTCTTTATATAATCAACTCTTATATACAATTAATTGGCACTTGCCTATAACTTTAATTACGGATAATTTATCTAATCGAAATAAACAGATAGCACGACTCTTAAACCGTTATTTAATATGGGCTTATAAATATCAAGAAAAAACGCATTGGGGTTATTCCCCACCTTTCATTGATTTTTGTAAAACTTTAAAAAATGAAGAAAAAACTTCAGCCCGTGAGATTATAAAAATGGTACGTTATAATTATCCAAATTTTTTTGAACATTTACAAAAATACCACTATGGAGAAGCAAAGGAGGAATTAATGCATGACTGGTCTTGAAATTAAGGAAAAAATTGATATGAACAATTTGTTAATTGAAGAAAGTTTTACACCAGAATTTTTTACACTTAACCAAGTTGTAGCAAAACTATTAAATGAAAATGCCGAACTACGAGAACAATGCCCGCATGAATTTGAAAATGGGATATGCAAGTGGTGTGGGTTAAAAGAGGAGGAAATTAATGAGAATTGAAGATTGGCTCGGCGAAGATAATCAATTAGGCATTGATATATGGCATAAAAAATATCAGCGGAATGGGGAGACTTTTGATGAATGGCTTGATAGGGTGTCCATTAATAATGAATATATTAGAAATTTAATTATTCAAAAAAAATTTCTTCCTGCGGGAAGGATATTATCTAACAGAGGCATTGATGATGAAAAATGTTCTTTGTCTAATTGTTATGTAATTACTCCTCCTGAGGATAGTATTGAAAGTATATATGAAACCTGTTCCAAATTAGCTCGTACCTACTCATATGGCGGAGGTTGTGGAATAGATATAAGTAATCTTGCACCAGAAGGGGCTAAAGTACATAATCAAGCAAAAGCTACTTCTGGTGCAGTATCATTTATGGACACTTTTTCTCAGGTAACAGAACAAATAGGACAAAATGGTCGTAGAGGAGCATTAATGATTTCTATATCTGATACTCATCCTGACCTTGAAAAATTTATTACAGTTAAATCTGATTTGAATAAAGTAAATTATGCAAACATTTCAGTAAGAATTTCTGATGCTTTTATGAAAGCAGTAGAAGAAGATAAAGACTGGGAGCTTAAGTTTGAACGCAAAGAAACAGGCGAAATTATTTCTAAAACAATTAAAGCAAAAGAATTATTTAGAAAACTGTGCGAACAAAATTGGAACTATGCAGAACCTGGAATGTTATTTTGGGATAGGATAAATAACTATAATTTGCTTTCTAATACTAAATCTTTTAAATATGCAGGTGTTAATCCATGCGCAGAGGAGCCCCTTCCAGCAGGAGGCAGTTGTAATCTTTGTGCAATAAATCTTGCAGCATTTGTAAAAAATGGGGAATTTGATTTTGACGAATTTTCTTATGTTGTGCAGGAAGCAGTAAATTATCAGAACGACATTCTAACAGAGGGCTTAACACGACACCCTCTCAAAGAGCAGCAAGAGAGTGTAGCTAATTATAGACAAATCGGCATAGGTATAATGGGTCTTGCTGATATGTTAATTAAGCTCCATATTCGTTATGGTAGTGAAGAAGCATTAGAATTATGTGATAAAATAGGTACATATTTAAATTACTATGGAATTAAAGCAAGTTCTGATTTAGGTGATATTTTAGGACAATATAAGGATTTCAATGTAATAAAAGTAACTACTACAAAATATTGGTACAAACAAGTAGAATCATTTAGCAAATATAATCTTACTATGTTCCCATTTATTCATTTAAGAAATAGCCAACTATTTACTATTGCTCCTACTGGTACTATATCAACGATGATAGGAGTATCAGGTGGTATTGAACCTATATTTGCTAATTATTATGAAAGAACAACGAAATCGTTACATGGCAAAGATATTAAATATAAAGTATATACACCTATCGTAAAACAATATATGGAAGCACATAATATAGAAGACGATAATAATTTACCTCAGTACTTTGTAACATCTTCTGATATACCTGTATATAGCAGAATTGATATGCAAGCAGTTTGGCAAAAACATATTGATGCATCTATTTCCTCCACTGTAAATTTACCTAATGAAGCTACAATCGAAGATGTAGAAAATCTTTATATGTATGCTTGGAAAAATGGGCTTAAAGGTATAACTGTATATCGTGCTGGTTGTGCAAGAGAAGGTATTTTAGTGGCTACCCCAAAAAAAGAAAAAACCCCAATAGTTGAAGAAAAGCCCGCCTTAAAACGTGGCGATATAATTGAATGTTCTTCTGATTTAATTGGACGGAAAGACAAAATTATTAGTGGTTGCGGAAGTCTCCATGTTTTAGCATTTTTTAACCCAATTGATGGAGCCTTAATGGAAGTCTATTTATCTAAAGGCTCAACTGGTGGTTGCTCGTTATTTATGGTAGGATTAAGTAGAACAATTTCTTTACTTTGCCGTGCAGGTGTCAATATTTTTGATATAGTAGATCAGCTTGATTCTACTGGCGCTTGTCCTTCTTATGCGGTCCGCCGAGCAACTAAACATGATACTTCACCTGGTTCGTGCTGTCCTATGGCAATAGGTAAAAAATTATTAGAAATGTATCAAGAAGTGCAAATTGAGTTATTTGGAGAGGAAGATAAAAAAGAAATCAAGAAAACTGATAAGCCCATAAAAATAATCCCAAGTAAAGCTCTTTGTCCAGAATGCGGTGAGCCTTTAATTTTTGAGGGCGGATGCAATTCTTGTAAAAATTGTGGCTATTCGAAATGCTCATAAGGAGGAAATTAAGTGAAAATTTATTTAGCTGGTGGAATTTTTTGTTTAGGTGATAAATTCCGAAATGATTATTTTTTTGGAAAACTTACTGAAGCTTTTCCAAATGCTGATATTTATGATCCGCTTCAAAATACTGATATTAATGGGGTAGAAGGGAAAAAGAAATTTGCTGACTCTCAAATGATCGCTAATGCGGATTGCGCGAGACTTGATAATACTGATATTCTTGTAGCTTGCATTGATGGAGATGTCTTACCAAGTGGAACTTGTTCAGAAATTGGTATTATGAGAGAAAAAATCCGTCGTGGGGATCATAAATATATAATTGGTATTTGTACGGATAATCGGCAATGCTACCTTACTCATAGCGAAGCAAAAGACGCTGGTGGAGCTAGTGCTCTTGGAGAACAGCAATATAGTTATCAAAATATTTTCGTGACGGGCATTATTAAACAAAGTGGTGTCCTTGTCTCTTCAATTGAAGAAGTAATTGCTTTTATAAAAGAAAAGGAGGTTGAGTTTGATTAATGAAAAATCTCCTCTATGATATAAATGAAAAGCCGAAAACACTAAAAGAGTGGGTGCTTTACCCACTCCAAATGGTGTCTAGTTGTATTGTTGCAACAATTTTAATTGCTAATATTTGCGGGACACCTATTGATGCGTGTTTGCTTGGTGCTTGTCTTGGCACTTTAACTTATCAGTTAGTTACTAAAGGCCAATCACCAATGTTAATTTCTTCTTGTGGTGCTACGGTTTCCGCAGTTATAGGTGCTCTTGCAATTGGCACAGCTCCTAATTATTTAGCAGTAGCAATCGGCGGTGTAGTTATTGCAATTGTTTATGGGCTATTATCTCTTTTAATTAAAATAAAAGGACAGGATAGTTTCAATAAACTATTCCCACCCACAATAATTGGAGCTATTACAATTGTAATTGGTATTAATCTCGCGGGCTTCATTCCGACTTATGTTCAAGTTAATGGAGAGCAGTCTGGAATCGGTGTCGGTATTGCAATTTTTGTTATGTTTGTAGTAGCCCTTAGCTCGCATTATTTTAAAGGTTTTTGGAAAACAATTCCATTTTTGATTGGTATTTTTTCGGGCTATATTGTAAGTTTAATTTTGACAATAAGTAATGTCATTCCGCTTATTGATCTTGAAGCCTTTAAAGAAGTTAATTTATTTAAGTTTCCTCAATTAACTTTTATAAATTGGAATTTTTCAGAACTTAGCTGGGCAACAATTGGTAAGGTCATTTTGCTATTTGTTCCTGTTAGTTTAGCTTCGGCAATGGAGCACTGTTCTGACCATAAAGTTTTGTCTAATATAATTGGAACAGACTTAACCAAAAAACCAGGACTTCATAAGACACTTTTGGGCGACGGTATTGCCTCAACCGTTGGCGCAATTGTGGGCGGATTGCCTAATACTTCGTATTTTTCGTGCGACCTTATACAGTAATGTATATTGAATAATCTCATTAATCGTGGAAAATCTAAAATTTTAGATGACCATATACTAAATTATATATGCTTCCTTTTAGAGGAGGTGCAAAATTTTCATGGAAGAAATTTGGAAAGCTATTCCTAATTATAGTAGTTATGAAGTTTCTAATCTGGGCAGAGTAAAAAGCTTGGCTCGTGAATGCTAGCATCACGATGGCACTATTTGCCATTTGAAAGAAAGAATTTTATAGTAGTCTATTACTATAAAATATCATAATGGGAAAATTGATTATACTAAAGTCAAATTAGTTGATGATTAGGGTATTTCTCATAATTTATATGTTCATCGTTTAGTAGCTGAAGCTTTTATTCCGAATCCCGAAAATTTGCCAGAAGTAAATCATATTGACTTAAATAAATCTAATAATAATATATATAACTTAGAGTGGGTATCAAAGTAGTAGAATGTAGAACGCTGTATTCAAAAGCCTCATAAAGGCTCTACCAATGGAAATTCTAAATTATCTGAAGATATTGTAATATGGCTTCGTAATTATTATTAGAATAATAATGTTTCTTATGCTGAAACTGCAAGACAAATTTTAAACAAGTATCATATATCTATTACTCCAGAACAAGTTTCTAATATTATAAAAAAATAGCAATGGTAGCATATATAATCAGTTCAACGACTATCTTTTACGGTGAAATTCCGCAATGAGAGTAGGGCCAAATGGTGGGTGAAAACCCCTTAAATCGAAATGTGAGACTGCCAAAATGGTAGGTGATATAGTCTGCTCTTTATAGTGATATAAAGCTGGATTTAATTCCGGTTAAAGTGTAATGAACTTTAATGAACATTAGGATGGCGAGGCAATAGCAACAATTGGTTTTAGCCGTGTTGCTTCAACAGTAATAACAACAATCTCTGCCTTAATTTTAGGCGGGCTTGCTTTTATTGAACCAATTCAAGTATTTTTTAATTCAATTCCTTCCTGTGTATTTGGCGGTTGTGCTATGATTCTCTATGGATATATTGCATCTAGCGGTCTTAAGACTTTATTAAATAATAAGGTCGATTTAGAAGATAATAAAAACTTAATTATTGTTTCTGTTATACTAACAGTAGGCGTCAGTGGAATTTGGTTATTTGACAATGCGTTTAGTGGTGTTAGTTTAGCAATTGTTTTAGGCTTTACTTTAAACCAAATTTTACATAAAAAAATTTGACTTTTTCTCCTATTTATGCTATAATAAAATTATAGAAAATAAATAGGAGAAATTTTGTATATGAAAAGATTACTTAAACAAACTACTGAATATGCTGTGAGCACTGAAGAAGAAGCAAAAGAATTAATGGAACAATTTAGGACACAAGCAAAACAAGAAGGTTATCAAGTTATTTCTGCGGGCTATACCCATAAGGAGAAAAAAGCTAAAGGCGAAATCGTAGCAACTCATGAGCTTGTTAAACTTAGTGCTGAATATGAAAAACTTTGGGATGATGTGGAGTGATTAAATGAACGCACATGTTATAGAAGATAAAGAAAAAAATCAACAAATTGTTGAAGAAAAGATAAATAAAATAATGGACTCTGCCGAAGTGGCAAAGCAAGGTCAAGAAAGTTTGTTCAAACAACTTTTTGCTAATATTGAACAAATTAATCCAGAGCTAGGTGGTTTTGAAGAAATAGCTTCCATATTGGCTTTACCAGATGAACAATTCGATTTAATTGCTCCATTATTTTTGGACGAATTTGAACGAGCCTATAATAATGTTAATGACCGTTTAACATTAGTCCAAGCTTTAAATGCGACTGGTATGAGCCTTGAAGAATATCGAGCAATGTTTGAAGATTTAAACAAACAAATTGAAGAACAAATGAGTGGAATAATGACCGCCCGCAAGAGAGATTTCTTAAAGAGAATTATTGCACTTAATTATAATGCTTTGTCCGAAACAGAAGGAATTAACAAAAAAATAATTGAAATTCCAATTGAAATTAGTGACGATGGACAAATGCCAACTTACGCTCATCCGTCTGACGCTGGTATGGACATTTATGCAACAGAAGATATTGAGATTCTCCCTGGAGAGACAAAACTTCTTCACACAGGACTAAAAGTTGAACTTCCACTTGGCTATGAACTCCAAATTAGACCTAAAAGCGGGCTTTCTCTTAAAACTAAAATGAGGGTCGCCAATTCACCCGCAACCATCGATGCCAATTATCGTGGAGAGATTGGTGTAATAATTGACAACATTGAACCAAAAATTAAGGACATAACCTATGACTTTGATGAACATGGTTTTCCACGTATTACCTCAATCCTAACTGGTGCTCCATTTTATATTGAAAAAGGGCAAAAAATAGCTCAACTTGTTTTAAGCGAAGTTCCCAAAGCTTGTTTTTATCAAGTAGATAAAATTAATGAGGAGACGGATCGTGGTAGCGGTGGCTACGGTTCAACAGGAAAATGAGCAAAATAACAATTGAGCAAATTAAAGAAACTTTGGCGTAGGACAAATGGAAATTAATTTCTCAAGAATATAAGAATTTAGATAGTGAATTGGTATTTGAATGTGATGAGGGACATAAAGTTTATTCCACTTGGAAAAAATAGCGGGATAAACGTTTTTGCCCCATCTGTCAATAGAATTAGCTAAAGCAAATAACAAAAGAAATTATTTCAAAGCCGAAAGGAACTAAAAGAACATTAGCTTTAGATTAGGCAAGCCACTTAACTGGTTGGGCTATTTTTGACAATGAGCAATTAGTCAAATATGGCATATTTGAAGCTGGTGGCGGGGAAGACGATGCGCGCATTGATCAAATTAGAGTTTGGCTAAACTCAATGATTATTAACTATTAGCCTGATTTAATTGCTTTTGAAGGAATACAGCTTTAGGATAAAAGTGAGAATCGTCAAATGGGTGTTGTAGTTTTTCAAAAACTAGCTTGGCTTCAAGGAGTTTTAATTAATACAGCTTATCAATTAAAAATTCCTTATGAAATTTGTCATACAGCCACTTGGCGAAATTATTGCGGAATTAAAGGTAAAACACGGACAGATCGAAAAAGAGCTATGCAAATATTAGCAAAAGATAAATATGATGTGTCTTTATCAGAAGATGAAGCGGATGCTGTAGGTATTGGCTATTATGCTTCACACACTTTTAATAAGATATATAAAATAGAAAGCTGGGAGTAAAAAATACTCCCAGCCTTTTTTATTTTTTATATAATCCTATTTTTGTTTTTAACTCTGCTGTTTTTGTAATTAGTTCAATATGCTTTTCTTCCCAAAGCTCTTGCATAAATTTAGGTATTTCTATTTGAATTTCACTAATTAAGCTAACTACTTGTTTATGAAGCCGTTCAGCATGGCCAATTTCTTCATTAGCTAGTTCAATATAGGTTTCAGCTAATTTCGGAAACTAAGTTCTATAAGTTAAAGCACTGTCAATATACTTGTTTGAGTCTTCTAGTTCTTCTTCAATCTGCTTGGATAAAACTTTAATTACTCTCATTGAATTAAAGTGAATGACACATTAGATACTATGGCATCTACTCCTAAATTTTTTATAGTTAAAACAAGTGGTAAATTATTTCGAATAGCACAACAATTAGGTAATACAGTAATAGGCATTTGAAAACTAATATTTTCAATACCATTAGCTGTTGCAGAATTGACAGTAGCACGAGCGCCACTAATTAAATTATTATTTCCAAACAGTTGCATTATAATATTACCAGTTGTGCCGGCCGTAATTACATCCATATTTACCAAAACTAAATAATTTCCAGAAGCTTTAATTGCTACATCAGATGAACCAGCATCATGAGCAATTTTACAACAACTTAATGTAGAAGAACCTAAATTAACTAAACTATCAGTCGCGACAGTCTGCTGTGTCGTATTTGTCGTGTTATACATAGGTTATCACCTCTCCTTAATAGCGATAACTCAGTAGGTTTGGCAACCGGCACAAGTAGGAGTCGAAGCCTGATAGGGACTGCAAGTAATATACGCAGGTTTAGCTATTGGACGTAATGTTTCCACTAAATAAGAATTTTGCATATGTTGAGAATTTTGGAAATTTGCATAGAGTAAATCCCGATCACGATCAGCCAATTTATCACGAAGTTCCTGCATCGTCTTTTCGGTAATTAACGCACGAGTGGCTTCACCTTCAGCATGAATTGCATTAGTAATTTCACAAGTATTTTTATAAGCTTCAGAACGAACGCCATCAATCGCTCGTTGTGTAGCACAGCAGCATTCTTGCTGAGCGAAACGGTTATCACACAGGCCTTTTTCTACACCAGCGAAGCCTGCGTTAATGTCGGACTGCAAAGAAAAAGTATTATTTAAATTATCATATCTCGTATTGCCAAAGCCAGTTGCAACTTCTTTACCGAGGCCACATAAAGCCTGCTGTATTTCTCTTTGATTGCCTAAAATGTCTTGACGGCCAAGACCATCAAATAATTCCGCCTGAGTTAAAGCATTTCCACCATTCTCGCCATTAAAAGCACGCATAACCCACATCCATACGAGGTAAATGAATGGATTATTAAACCAACCTCCACCATAGTCGTCATCTCTTCTGCTTAATGCCATTGCATCAGCGACAGATAAATCACCCATATTAACATCTCCTTTTTAAAAAATTTTATATATAAAAAGATAAGTTAAACTTATCTTCTATACTAATTAATAAAATTTAAGCCTGCCTAAATGTCCTATTCACTTATTCCCTATAGTTTTGCTCGTGAAATTAATTCATTTAAAGTTTGCTGATTTAATTGAGAAAGTCCCATAATAAACTGTTGTTGATTAAAATTACTTTGCGGGCCTCCTTGAAAATTAGGCATCGGCATATTCATATTCATCATTCTAACTTACCTCCTAATGTTTGTTTTTTAGGAAAAACTGCTTCTTCAATTTTTTTAAGTCGTTCTTCAAAATTTGTAGTTGATTGCGGAACTGCATTTTTTGGTTCATAAGCACTAAACTAATATGCCATTAAAGTTGGAGTTCCATTTTGTAATGTTTTAATATAAAATACTCCTTCACTCATACAAATTGCTAAAGATAAGTTATTTCCCATAGGGACATTTGCCATTTCCAATGAATTATTAATAAAATAAACGTTGCCCTATGGCGTGGGGAAATATTGCTATGCCTAAAAAGATGGCATTGAATTATATGGAATATTTGTCATAAAATCACCTCAAAAGAACTTTTTTCTTTTTTCCTTCTCATAATTAAGTAAAAAAATAAGGACTAAGGATTATTTTAAAAATCCCTAGTCCTAAATTTTTATCATTTTTATATAAATTTATTTTTGAATAAATGGCATTAAGGCAGTCATTTCGCTAAGACTTACAGAAAGGGTAGCAAGTTCATCAAGTGAAAAAGTAATATCAGGAATTGTAAAATCACAAGCCTCAAGCTCCATAACTTTTTCATGGCATTCTTGCTCTTTTCCTTCAATTATTAAAACATCTCGTCTATCTTCTGTCATTTTGTAATGACCATTTTCATCTTTTTGTGCATATTCCTCTATCAGTTTATTCATTTGTTCTTGATAAAAAGTTATCGGTTTTTCAATAGCTTCTTTTAATTGGACAAATTTATAAGCTGTTTTAAAAGGAATTTCAGTTGTCCCCGCATCAATTCTTTGATAAACTGCACTTAATTGTAATAAATCACTAATTTTCATTATTTAAACTCCTTTATATCTTTATTCTTTTATAATTTTATTATAACATAAATTTTTAAAAAAGTCAAATTACGAATATGCTACGGGAACAATTACCCACTTATTAGTAGCATCACTATAATATTTTAATACCTTATTTTCGCTATCAATCCATAAAATATTCTTATTAGTAGGAGCAGTTGCTGAGACTTGGAATGAAGCAGTTAAACACTTTTTTAATTGCGTTTGTAAATAAAGAATACTATCAACATTACTACTATCCGACATCCATTTGTTTAATGCTTCACGTTCTCCCGCTTTTAGATGATATTTAAAGTCTGGGCCATTAACATCATTATAGTGTACTTTTGCATTAGCAATATCCTCGGCTTGTGTAGAAGTTAAATGAAGTGCAGTACTATCTATATGTTTTGTTAAATTTATATCTGTAGTATTCCAACGATTAATTAATGTGCCCGAAATATGATAATAAGTAGAATTGTTATCAGGAATTATAGTTGATGTAGAAGCCGTCAGAGTTGTATGATTTTTCAAAGATGCATCAGTAGTATTGGCGAATTTTTCTAGTTGAATAATACGATTATAAACACTAGTCTGACGTTTTCCCGCTTCATCGCTTACAGTTTCAGCAAAAGGAATACGCCCCGCGTCTAAGGTATAATTTGTAGTAGAGCTATCTGCTCCATAATCATTAATAGTTAAAGTTTTATTGGGCACTTGTGTGGGTAAATTATTCCATTGCACTGGTGTATATTGATATGCTCCATTTTTTACTGTAGCCAGTACAATATAACTTGCATTTTGATCACTAATTACAGTGCCATCGAGCTATGTTAATGTTAATGCCCGTCCTACAGCAGTATCAATTTCCTCACCGCTATATATACTTTTATAATCTGCCATAAATCTTCCTCCTTTTACTCCTCTACTGTGAATTTTTCTTTAGCATTATCTTGGTATTGAAGATAAGCTATATCGGTATAATAATAGAGTGTAGTTAAATTACGGCAGATTTCAGCTATTTCACTCCACTCTTTAGACTTACTGTTAATACAATAATATTGTGTTGAAACCAAATTGCCTGTTCTAACATTATAGCTATTTGACTAAGCATAAAGCTTTTTCGACGTCCAATCTTCTTCAGTTAAAGCAGAAACTAAAATACTCTTACGAGCATAAATAGTATTGTCCTGTATCATAAAATTTGAATAACCGAATTTTGCGTCATCCCAGTTTCCACAATCAATTATAAATTCATTTAAGTTACGTGTATTAACATTTATCGACGCATATTGCCGACTACTATTTAACAAACGAATTAAAGCTTTTTCAGCGTTTGCCGTAATACCAATTAATTCTTTTTTAGTTAATCCTGGCGTATTAATACCAATTTGATTTTTTAAATAAGAAACTGTTGGTAATTTTTCTAAGCCTAAGTATGTATAAATAGGTGTTTCACAACTAATTAAATCTATATTATCTTGACAGCCGTACACAAAGCTAATTTTTGCTTTAATATAAATAGTTGAAGTTTTTTCCTAATCGGATAAAATGATAGGCGAAGCAGAGAAATCTAAATTAAACCAATCAATTTTTGAATAATCTTGCTTTTGCACTATAACTTCATTAATTGTGCTATTTGAAAAATCTTTATTAAAACTCCGCTATATTCGAATTTGACAAACAGCATCGGCTTTTTGGCCCCATAAGGAAGAAGCTAAAGAAGAGAATAGTAATAAATTAAAATCTTGTTTATTATTACCACCATAATCATCAATTTTTAACTATGGCTAAATTATTCCTTCAATCGTTGAACAGTTGGCAATTGTAACGACTGGATTTACAACTCTGCCAATTCGAAAACTATAATCAATTTTTAAAATTGAATTTAATGGTGTTTCTAAAACCTCACCCTTGTAATTAGTTTTAATTCCTAATCCATATTTAATATTTTCAGCCTACTGCCCACGACGTAAAATTGTGTAAGCAACGTCATTAATTGTGCCATCTGTTAATTCAATTACACGATTATAATTAGAATTGTTTTCACTTTCATATAAAATATAACTAACCAACTACCGCCCGCAAAGCTATGGCTAATTTTCAGACAAATTAAACTTTAAAGTAGAACCTGCATTATACCACATATTTGTAATTTTTACTTCGTCTACCAAAGCCTACCAAGAAAACAAATCTAAATGATACTTATCTAAAGTCCAAGTAATTTTGTCTGCGGGCAAAGTTAATAAATTAAAAAAAGGAGCTTCTTTATAAATTAAATTAATTACAGTTAAATATTTAAAACTTTCAATTCCCTGTACTTTAACAGCCTCATTTTTAGGATCACAATTAATTGTTAAAAATAAATGATAATTATTTTCGTCTTCTGTCTAATTAGTTCCCGCAATCGCATCACTAAAGGACTTTTCTGGTATCAAAATATGTGTTGCTATTATCTTATCATCTGGAGTTGCCTATTTATAAGAAACTTTAAAATTATCGTTATTCTATTCTTTAAGAAAATAACGTCCCTCAATTTGTTTCAACGTTGAAGTTAAAGCAAATATTTCAAAAGTTTTATTATTATTTTCAATCCAAAGCTTTAAATTAAAATCATAGTTATTAATTTCTTGATCTTTGTTAAATTCGATGAGCTCGTCTGGAAAAATAAGTGGAGCAATAGGAATGTCAATATAATTTGTAGTAGATTTGTTTAACCAAAAATGATAATTGATTAATTTAGGCGTCCAATCACTATGCAATTCATTATCAGAACTAATCGTCAAATTAATTGCAGACATAGATAACTAATATTGTTTACCTAAATCACTCTCTGTCGCAGGACGTTCTAATCCACCTTCACCTTGGTATAAAACGAAAGAAGAACTCCACGCAACTATTTTTAATGACTCACTAATATTAGTATTAGTCTCAAATAACTCATTATTTTCAATCCATTTAATTTTTATTTTAGAGGGTTCAAAATAATAATACCCATTCTAATTTTGGGTTAATTTCTTTATCCAATTAGCTTCGTTAAAATAGTAAATTAACGGAAGCTTTGAACTCGAATAAAACAAAATATTATCATAATAACAATCATAAGTAATTGCTAGCTCCTGCGGAGGAGACTCAGTTTCAGTCTCAGCAATTATATTAAACTATAAAGCATTAGACACGATAGCGTTTTTATCCGCCATCGTGCTATCATATATATGTTGAACCTAAACTTTCATTAATTATTAACTCCCTTTACTCAATAAATAAATCATATCCTACTACTTGATTTTTATTATTAAAACGTTGAGCAAATACCGCAGTATCGCTATAATGAACGTCTTTATTTACATAAAGATTTTCAGTAGTAATTAATCCTTCTTTCACCATTTTTGCTAAAGTTAAATTATGGTAATTAAATTCTAACTCATCATTTTCATTATTAAAATTAATAGCCCAATTAAAATAGTTAGATTTATTTTTCTCTAAATAAAAAGTAGATTTTAGGTCTTGATTCTCTATAATATTGCTATTAATATTTCCAAAATAAATTGCATTTTGATCTAAGAAAATTGTATTTGAATCAAAAGCATTATCTGCATTACTAATATGTAATGAAGGTATATTAATCTTATTAACATTTCTATTAATTAAGAAGTGGTCTTGTGCAACTTGAAAAATTGTCTTTCCATCACTATCATTAAAATCAATACCAATATCAGCATCCTAAATTGTTAATGCCTTTCCATCTTCACGGCCATAAATTGTTGTGGCAATAATTTTAGAAGCTTCAATTGTTGTATCAGTAATAATAGAACCAGTAAAATAACCTCGACTTGCATAAAGTGAACCATTAGAACTAATTTGAAATGGAGCATTTTGAATATCTTCAAATTTCGTGCTTTCTGCACCTGCCCAAAATACAATTGGGCTAGTATCATTATCTTTCATGCGTTCAATCATAAAAGGCGTTGAACTTAAAGTATTAATTCCTGCATATTTTTGTTCTGAACCTTCAGTATAATGCGTGGTTAATGTGCCAGTCAAAAATACCGAAGTGGCATATAGACCTGAAGTAGTATCAAAGCTATCACGATAAGTAATAGGATCAATAACTTTCAAAGGAATTTGCCCTATAATGACTTCATCATTAAAGTCAATATTATTAGCTCGACGAGTAATAGACGCAAAGCTAATTGAATTACGTTTTAAACCTAAACTATCAATATCTCTTGAAGTAGCATTTACACCAATAATCCAATCTTTTAATTGTCCTTCATTTACGTTTTTCCCTAAAACTAAAGCAAAATCATAATTATTATTTATGCTATTGCTTAATAATTTTACTTCAAAATAACCCTAATCATTTTCTTGATAAATAGCACTTACAATACCATAGGCGCCGTCCGCATAACGTTCAGAAACGGCAATATTTTCTTTGGTTAAGAATACTAAGTCATCCAAAGCTAAATTTGTTAATGCTGTGCTATCCTTACATTTGATTTTTAATCCTGTATCATTCGGTTCTACTAATTCAATAATAACACCATTTTTAAAGATATTAATACCACCAGATAAACGAGCTGAAGCAGTATCAAATACAGCGGTTTCAACATTAAGAGAATTTGCTGTTAATTGATTAAATCGTCCATATCCGCCAATATCTTTATCTACTCCAATAACCCAAGCATTGGCACTATCAATGTATGGATTCATACCTACTATTGTAGACTTTTGACCATCAATTGAAATTAAACCAAAACGAGCTTTATCTTTTTCAAGTTCTAAAGTAGTTCCAAAAGTTGCTCTGCCATCATTATAAATTATTAAAGCCCCACTCTCGATTACCTTATTTTTATAATTATCAGGATTATAAATATAAGCGGGCGTGCCAGTAATAGCACCAAGTGTAAGTTTTTCTGTTAAATTAGCGGAACCTAAACTAATTTGATTAGCAATAATAGCACCCGTTTCTGGGTCAATAAAGAAGCCTAATTTTTGGCTACTATCAAAAAACGTAGAACTATAAAATCCCTTTTGATAAAGTGGTTTTTTATCAAAGAACCAATAATCTTTAAGATCACGCTTATCGTCTCCACTTTCAGGCTTTAAGAAAAGAGATAAGTCTTTTGTAGTTTCATGGGGGCCTATACCCGTATAGCTAGTTTCTGCTTTCGGCTCATAGTAATAACCATATACTTCTTCTAAAGTTTCAGGCTAATGATTAATTTTATCATAAGTATTAGTGCTACTTAACACCATTTCATTTTGATTCTTCTCAACAATTAATCTAAGAACTTTTAAATCTCCAGAAAAAGTACCAGTTGCACCTTCTAATTTACCTTTAAATACTACATTACCACTATCATCAATATAGAAAACAGGGTCAGATTTAAAAGTATCGTCAGATTTATAAATAGAAATACCAGCTTTATTAATAATTACATTCTAATTACCTAAATAACCTTCAGTAGCCTAAATTCGTCCTTGTATTTCAGCATTTTGAGCAAATAAATATCCATCATCAGTAATATATAAAATAGGATCTTCTTCATCCAGCCTTTGGAAAGCTGGTTCGGCTTTTTCATCATAGTTAAAAACGCTAAAAATTTTACTAAATTGATATTTTATATTAGGTTCATAGAAGCCCATTTCAGAAGGATTTGGGTTCTCAGTTTCACCCCAATCAGCCTCTTCAACCTCAACATAATAAAAATATTCTTCATTCTCAACTAATTTATAATAAGGGTGCTCTTGTTTCTGCGTATCAGTAGTTAAACTAAATTCAGTATCGCTATATCGTGGTTCATACCGCCCGCGATTACCCAACACGACTCTTGACTGATAAGGAATTACATAATCAGAATAACTTGGATTAATTTCCATGTAACCACTTAAAATTAACTCACCTTTATCAGTGGTCTTTAAAGTGGTATATCCTTGTTCATTTGTTAAACGCAATCCAAAAAGATTATTTTCTAACTCGCCGATTTTCACACGCTCCTGAGCTTGCGAAATTACCTAAAAATCATTTTTAGAGCTAATTGAAATATAGCTTGCATCGCGTTCTTGTGATTTGAACTATAAGCCTTCCCAAGTTAAAGAGAAATCAGCAACAGCCTAAATTTTCTCTTCTCCAATAACTGGTTTTAAATATTTTGCAACTTTGTCAGTATCAATAACCCATTCTTCACTTTCAACGAGTGGATTAAAACCTTCATTGCCCGCGTTATTAATTCCATAAAGGCCAAACTAATCAAATCTTACAAATTTATTTGTATTAAAATAGGCCCCGCTATGAGCATAAGCATTAATGCCCTCTTTGTCCCAACGGAAAGTAGGATTAATTTTATCACCAATGATAATTTCTTGAGTATTAAGATAACCGGTTGTAATTGCAGAAGCATTAATTCCATTTGCTGTAATACCTAAAGTCCAATTAACTCCGCCATCATTGCTTATTGCTAAACCGCTACTATTCAGCTATAAAATATTTGAAGCTTTTGCTAAATCAGTAATTGTAATTCCTCGTTCATCAATGACGACAGATTGATTTTTAGCATTTTCAATTACAAACGAGTTTTCAAAAAAAGTATTTTGTAAAGTCTCCCTATCAAGCGTGCCATTAGTATTAAAAGAATTACTGGCTCTGGAATAATCACCTGTATGGTATTGTAGAGATTGAGTTGTGGCGGTAATTCTTTGAAACAGATCTTCCCATTGAGTCTTAAAGTTTTGAACAGTAATTGAATTTTGTGTAGGATCATTTAAATTCCAACTTACAGCGGAAATTACTACTTCCTCTTTATAAGGAGTTATACCATCTTCTTGCCAACCAAAAAATTCAGTATCTTCAATGTAAGTTTTATCGCCCACATTAAACAAGAAAGGTTCAAATCCCTCTAACTCACTTAATTCCACAACGCTAATGTTATAAGTTGTTTGCGGAAAGGCACTATCGTGAGCTACAGAAACTGCGTCAAGATAGTATAACGTATCATCTACATAATTTTCATCAATCCAAGACCCTTCTTGAATGAAGCGTGAATACTTCTCATAAAATTTTTGGTCAAGGGCTTCTTTTTGAGCTATAATTTCTTTTAAACGCTCGCCAAAATTATCAAATTCTTTTTGTTTATTATCTAAGTCATTTTTTGCTTGTGTCCATAGGGCTAAATTAGCTTTAACATTATAATCATAAACACCGACTTCCGCAATATAAGATTTAATTGTGTCAGTAAATAAGCGTTCATAGTAGTCTGCCCGCTTCATAGATTCAGACCGAACTAATTCTTTATAAGTATTGGTTGTTTCATCATAAAGATAATAAGTGTTTTTATCTGAAACTTTATCAACAAAAATTTGGCGGTATTTCGCAATCTCACTTTCTTCATAATAGTTGCGACCATCAATAAAAGTAGTCAAATTAACAAGTACGAAAGTAGTCTATCCATTTACAATTTGCTTTGTATAATACTTAATACCATTTTCAGGAGCTACTGTTGTATTAACTTTTTGATAACTGACTATCTTTTCATAGTAAGTATGAACACCTGGCCTGAAACCTCGATAATAATACTCAACAAAATTACCATTTTCATCTTTCTCATAGTAATATTGATTATGTATCATATCAGCATAGGCAATTTGTTTATAAGTTTCGACATAACGATAATAATCGGTTCCCACTTCAAATTTTTGAATTAATTCCGCGGGCGTCGCTTTATAATATTTTTTACCATCGCCCGCACTTAAATCGAGGGTAGTATCATAAATGTTTTCACTAATTGCTTCTAAAGCCGAAGTAGAAAACATATCTTCTACAATATAAAAATATTGTTTATTTGTCTGCGGGCGGACATCGTTAGTTTTTATATAATGCTTTACATTAACTTTTTCATAATATTTAATATTTGGGTCTAACTTATATTCAAACTCATTATTAATATTTTCTTCAGTAAAAGCATAGGAATAAGTGCCATCTGAATTTTTTATGTAATAGGTTTTTGACCTATCTCTAATTAAATCAGTAGTCAGCACATATTCATTAAAATTTTCATAATCAATACCGCAATAAAGTTTCAAATTATTTCGAGCTAAATTATAAGCATCCAAAGCACTATGATAAGCTTTTTCATAAACCTTTTCTTGGCTTGTTAATTCCATAATTGCTTTAGCAAGTTGAACTCGTTTTTCAGTCAATCCATCTCGCTCAGCATTAAGTTTTCTCAAACCAGTATAATAGCCTAAATAATTATTTGTATTTAAATAGAGGTCATTTATAAAAATGTTCTTATTAATGAGTCCCTAATTTATATAATAATCAAAATTTAGAACGAAATTATCCTTAATATAATTCTCATTACCGCGAGCAATAGAGCAAAAACCATTGTTTGCATGCTCATTAGAATTATCTTTAACAATTGTTTTGGTTACAATTGTTTCAGAGTTCAAGGTTCTCGTAATTTGATTTAAGTTAATTCCATAATGGAAACCTGCATAGTTGTCTTTTCCAATATACTTTTTAAAGGCAATTTTCTTCTTTTGAATGTGGTTTCCATCATATAAAATTTCACCAGTATCTGGGTCATGTTCTACGATAAATTTTGCCCAACATTCAAAAGTTTCACATAACTCCTAAATAATATTGAAACGATTGCTTTCAGAAATAGTAATTGATCTAATTTTTTCAAAGCCCGCATTTGTAATTTTTTCATATTTTTCGGGAATTTCTTTCTAATTCCCTTTCCAGCAATATATTACATCATTAATTGATTGTAAGTCTGGCTGTTCAGTGGGATCATATAAATACCAAACGTCTTGAATTGTACTGGTAGGGGCTTCACCCAAAAGTACTGGCGAAAGATTTGTCTCGGATTTTGCAATATAATTAAAAAATTCAACATCCTAAATATAGACTTTAGAATTAACTTCATAGTAATTTTTTATATCTACTACTGTAGGTGTTTCTACTTTTACATATTGACCATTTTCTAATTTAAAATAGATTTTATCTGGTCTAATACCAGTATCAAGTGTTTTTTCATAAAAAGGTTTAATTAAGTCAGTATCAGGAATTAAGAAAATTCCCCATTGATTTAATTTACTATAAAGTGCTGAATAGGAAATTGATTTTTTACAAGTTAAAATCGCTGTTCTAAATTTTAAAGTCGATTTATCAAAATCTAAATCATCTTCATTTTCAATTGTCCAGGTCGTGCTTGGATCAGTGCTATCAAAAATAACTTCATCTAAATGATAGGATAAACCTGGAATAAAAACATCATTGGGAGAAGTAATTTGATTTATAGCAGAAATTTTAAATAAATATGGATTGCCCGCAGTATCTACCTAAATTTTCGTTTTTTCTTCTTCTGTTTCACTAATCCAATTAGTATAACAAATATAATAACTACCATCTTTTTCTCGCTTTTTATAATAGTAGTTAATTGGGTCCGCGGGATTAGCTAATCCAGCTTCAGACTTCCAAGTTAATAGAGTATAAGTAAAACTGATACCATCTTCCTAAGTCTTTTTATAATAATATTTTTCTCCTAACTTAAAACGTAATTGAGTTTCATTATAGGTCGAATAATTGTTATAGCTGGCAACTTTAATTTGAAATGGCGGTTTATTGGCATCATTGCTATAATCATGCAAAACTCCTTTATCTGTAATTTCACCATAGCCCGCCCGCAGTCTAAATACGAACTTATCGCCTTGAACAAATTCTTTTAACTTCAACAAATTATCTTTAATTGTAGAACAATAGACAACCTAATTAGGCTAAATACCTTCAACTCCATTATCAACTGTAAGAGTCGGGTAAAGACGATTATTTTCTAAATATTCACTTAAAGAGGTCTAAATTTCTGTAATTTTTGGGTAAGGCTAACTATCAATCACAGGAGGTTTCATATCACCCGCATCACCAAGCAAAATACCTGCCCAGCCACTTGTATTTACAAATTTAGAACCATTTGTAATAATATTCTCAACACTAGCAGAAGTTAAATAGTTAGTATTATAATATCCATAAATTTCTTTGTCAGTTTCTTTATCTTTAAATAAATAAACATATTTATCAATATCTTTAATGAATTTAGTTCTTTGTTTAGAAATTAATTTACTACCACGCATATTCGGCTCAAAAGTTAAGCTTAAACGCATTTGTCCATTGGCAGACGGCAAAAATAAATCAATTCCATTATCTTTTATTTTAATTAAATTAGGTTTAATTGAAAAAGTAGAAGCATTTGTAATTAAGTAATTAGTATCTACTTCATAACCATCATCTTCGCCACGATAAAGAAATTTAATTTCTTTAGTTTCTTCATTATCACTATTTTCGCACAAATCAGAATAAAAGAAATAAAGCGGACGATTATAGTTAAATAAAGAATGAAAATCTCCAGTCCAATTATCATCTTTATTTTGTTGGACTAATTTTAAACTTTCATTTGCAATAAAATTAGCTAATTCATCAAAATCATTATCATTTTTTAGCTAACAAAAATAAAGTGGTTCATTAATTGTCTATTCAATTAAATCAGAGTCATCTACATTATCGCCAATAGAAGCAATTTTCCAATCTGTCCCCGCAACAACAACATTTCCAAGTTCAATAATTGTACCTTGGTTATTATCTAATTCTGGATCAAACTCTAAATCAAAGCCAGTTTTAGATAACTCATTCACAAACAATCCTAAACAACTGTAAGTAAAAGTATAGTTGTCACTATTTTCTTGGACTTCCTTTATGATAAAATCATACCATTCATTTTTATAAAGAACTTTAACTTTTCTTTCATTAAATAAATAAGGGACAAAAGGGTTATCCACAAAGTCTTGAATTTCATTATCAAAATAACGATAATAAAGAGAAAAAACTAAGCCTAACTGCCCATTAACATTAATCGTTAAAGTCGGGTTAAATACCATTTGTGGGGCAGTCATTTTATCAGAGCCAATTATTGCAATTTTGTCTTCTTTAAAAAAATGTCTAATTTCATAAGTAGATTCAGGCGATTGCTCTTTTAATTGCGCTACCGCGATGTCAGCGTCCTAAACAGAATAATAGATTTCGGGTAAGATATTTTTGTCCTATAAAATCTCCCATGCATTTAAATCATCCCAAAGAGAGATTTCATAAGGACTATTATAAATATTTTTATCCATAAAACCCCTCCTTAATAGTAAATATAATCATACTAAATAAATGTTAAATCTGTTAAATTAGCCCCAGTTGTCCAAGTATCGGTTGAATCACAATCTATTTCAATTGTTAGTTGCTCATGCGAGCCATCGGCCTATGATGCTGGCGTTTGTGGTGGAATTTTAAAAAAGTGTCCAGATTGAATTTTATTATTATATAAGTTTGCTGTTAATTTATTTTGCTAATCTACACCTTTAATTAAATGGGCAGAAGTATCAATGCATAAACCATAGTCATTTATGGCCAACTTTAAAGGCGGGAATTGTTTAAAAATAAGCTAATTTAAAATTAATCCATTTTGCATTAGCCTAATTGCTTTAATTTTAGGTAAATTAATTTGATTCCCAGTTTGACTATTAGATTTAATAAAGAGCTTAAAATCAGCTTCAAGGTCGCCCGCATTGTAAACTGGAATGCGAACTATATTATTAATAGCGTCCAACTAAGCAATATCTAAATTGCCTTGCTCATTCATCATACTAGTGGATGACGCCCATTCCTACTTATTATAATAAAGTAATCCTTGTTCATTCTAAAACGGTTTATTGCCCTCTATCATTAAATCATAAATTCCGCTATAATCTTTATCCTAATTATCAGCAGTGATAGTATCAGGATAAATAATAAAATTACTATTATCTCCTTCATTAAACTCATTTAAAAACTTATGAACACTACGAGCATAAGGATAATAAGCAACTAAATTTAATGTGCCCTCTCCTTTATAAATACGAGTCCCTTCATCTAAATCAAAGCATAAATGCTAAATAATAGCCGACTGCGCAACTTTCACCATATAATATTTATAAGGCTTCTCATCTAAAATAAATCGTTGAGGTTTCTTTGTACTAAAGACTTGTTTTAATCGTCTCAATTGTTCTTCCGTTAAGTGATCAAAAGCAAAAGATAATGTTATTTCTTTTTGCTAATTATCGCTTCCAAAATAATAAATTCCGTCTTTCCCTGAAACCGTAGCGGTTTTATCTTGAAAATTAGGGAGCAGATTCTCTTCAAATCTGCTCCCATCACTTACTCTTACGATTCCAAGTTCAGAGGAATGGACACCACCAAAGGAAAAACCAATATAATCACCTTGTTGTGCCATTTTAATTCCTCCTTTATCTCAGTCTATTGATTGCATTGCCATTTCTATAAAGAGCGTCTTGACTAATTAATTTCTTAATTTTATCTGCCATTTTAGCGACATCATAATCATCAGCAATACTCTCCACATTTATGTCAATTTCGTAGTAGTTGTCTCCATTATTCTTATTATTATCGGTTAAATCACGATGAGGGGACTTAATAGAAATTTGTAATGCTCGCAGTAAATCTCGAAGTTCAAGAAAATTAGCGGTATCTTTAGAATTTAATACAAGTTCTGGTTTAGCGAATGTACCATCGAGCCAAGCTGGACCAGTTTGGGTATTAAGACCGCCAGTTGCATATTTTGTAGTGCGTTTTTTGTAATAAGGGTCCCAAGTCTTATCATATTCCATTTGATATTTAGGATCATTTGGATTAATTTTATTTTTCTTTAATGCCGACTATAATTCTTTTTTATCAACTAATCCATTGTTATTAGTATCATATTGCCTTAAATTACCAAGATCACGGGCCGCCCGCAATTTTGCATTGCTTACGCCTTTACCAGGATCCGAAACACTAATACCAGAATTGAGACCATCAGCATTTAAAATAATTCCATTTGAACCACTCAAATTAATACGTGGAGTCGTTCCTGTCCCTCGATTACCACTAGTACTACCAGAAGAAGAAGGCGTAGAAGGTTTTACTTCAGGTTTTGGAGATTCTTTTTTAGTACCAACGCCTGCAGTTTCCATTGTAGTAAAACTTCCATCATAATTCTAAAAAATTTCACTATATCTAATACCATTACTATCAACAACATCACCATTTTTATCAACTGTACCTGTTAGCCATTGAAGTTTTCCTTGCTCATCATAAGCACTAAAAGTAATTTGCTTGCCAGCTTCAGCGCCAATATATTCAAGTTGCCGTCCTGTCATTAAATAAGCCATACCAGCTTTAACAGTTTCAGTTAATTCATCGAGCCATGTCATTTTAGAAACAGCACTCATACCTTGCCAACCCGCTTCACTTTGAAGTAAATCGAATAATTCTGATTGTTTAACTAAGGCTCCTTCTTGGTCAACGCCTACATCCATTAAATTATAAACTTCTTGCCATAAAGCTCCAGTTTCTTGAGCCATCTCTAAATTTTTAGTCATTAAATCAATTTGGACTTGACGTTGCTCACTTGCTTTATCATTTTGCTCTTTAAGTTCATCAATTTTCTAATCAATTAATTGATCAGTATAATCTTCTTGCCCCTCAGCAAGTTCTTTTTCAAGGTCAAGAATTTGCTTAGCATTAGCATTAGAAGTATCAGACCGTAAGTAATCTAACCGTTTTTGTTTATCCGCTAATTCGGTTTCTGTTTTTTCATTATCACGGGCTTCACGTTCTTTATCAATTGCATTTGTCATTGAGTCAATTAATTTAGAATTAGCATCGGTAATTGCTTCACTAATTTCAGTTAATTTATCAATTTCTTTTTGATAACGACTAACTAATGCATCAAAAATTTGCTGTTCAAAATCTTTAAATTCATCTTTACCTTGGTCAATAATTTCACGAATTTTTCCATCAATTTCAAGAAGTGATTTTTCTGCTTCGTTCATTTTTTCTTGAATTTCTTCAAGTTTAGAAATGTAGTCTTCAACAGCTTCGCCTTTTTGCTGATCACTAATTTTGTTAATAGCATCCCAGTTAATTTCAACTGTATTATCATCCCAATTAAATGTTGCATAGCGTCCAAGCTCTGCTTCACTTAACATAGTCCGTTTACCTTGATCTTTTTTAACATCTTCTGAATTACCGCCACTAGAGCCAGCTAAATTAATTACTTTTAAGCCAGAAGAACTACCCTTACCAGAGGCTAAACCAGTTCCCCATTTCATATTAAAACGAGTATCATTGGTATATTGAGCAGTTGCTTGTTTTGCTTCAAGCTGAAGTTCTGCCTTGCGTTTCTCATAGGCTTCAGAATTGAGACTACGAGATTTTTCAAGACTGGCTAATTGAGCTTTTGCATTTTGGTAAAGTTCTTTTGCGGTTTTATTGCGGTCTTTTAAGATATTATTGTATTTAAGTTCAAGTTTTTCACGTTTTTCAAGTTCGGCATTAATGTCTTGAGTTAAATTATAAAGCCAATCATAGGAGTTTTCCCATTTATCTTCATCATTACTAGAGGGACTATCTTTTGAACCCGAACCAGAACCAGAACCAGTGCCTTTATTTTTGCCAAAATTTCCTACATCTTTAGGATTGGTAAAATTGTTGTCTCGTGAGGTTTCAGTTGTAGTAGTTGGGGCCTTTGTTATATCAGCATCAGTAGGTCCTAAAGTTGGGTTTGTTTCATTTGCTGTTGCATTATTGGTTGAAGAATTACCTTGGCTCTTCCTCCATTCTGCTTCTCTTTCTAGAGCTTTTCGCTGTTCTTCTGCCCTGGCTTCTCTTTCAGCTTTCTTCGCAGCATCAACTTTATGCTCTTGTTTGTTTTGCTCTCTTTCCCGATCTTGAGCGTCATTTTTTACAGTCGTATAAGATCCATGACTTGATCCACCCTTTGAACCGCTGCTAGACCCTCCGCCAGAACCATTGCCTGCATTTTCATTTTTCTTAACATTAACCTTAAATTGTGGTACTTTCATAATATATTGGTTGCCAGGACCAGCTATAACATCTCCATTAGGAAGAGCTGTAGTAGAAACACCTGTATAAGTGACCTAAGCATCTGGTTCATCCACAATTTCTGTTACCAAGGATAAAGTTGCAGCTAATTGTTCAAAACGTCCTTCAATTTCAGCGGCGGTAGTCATAATACCACTTGACATATTATTAACTGCCGTGACTAATTCGCTGATTTGAGTCATTAAATCGCTGAATTTTGTGACAATGTCTGTGAGATTCGCTTGACCTGTAACTGTAAAAGAAAGAGGGGTATCAGTTAAATTTGAAATCCATTGTGCCAAAGCCTTAATTTTTTCTTCTGCGGTTTCAGCTCCATCAAGGCTCACTTCCAAATTAGTAAATAATTCTTTTGCAGTAAGATTTTCAATTTTCCCTTCTGCTTCTTCGGTATTAGCTCCAACATTAAGATCGGCTTCTTGCCCGTTAATGTTGTTAGTTGCTTCATTAGTTTTGTTTTCAAGTTCAGTAGTGTCTCCACCTACAGAAACAACTGGTTTAGTACTATTTTCTTGAATGTCCTTTATTTCCTATTCAACTTTATCTGCAAAATCTTCAGGCTTAACTTCATTTACCGCCATAGCACCAGCATCAATTAAAAGCTATCTAATGACTGATGCTGCTTTTTCCGCTACGTCCCCGCCATTTAAGATCTTTTGGAATATATCCCAATTTTCTTTAACGAAATCCGCCGAAACGGCAGTCCCATAATACGTCGAGGCTGCGGTGGCAATTTCAGAATATTGGGCTTGTCGTTTATTAGGCGCTTCAGTTTTATTTTCAATAATTTCTTTACTCGTTCCAATTTGCTCTTGTAAAGCCCGCCCATTAATTTCCCCAGAAGTTTGAGCGATTTCTTTCGCTACATTAGTTAATTGGCTCATAAAGTTTAAAACCGATGTAACATTTGACCAATCAACATTTTGGGCTTGCTGAGCATAAGCTTGTAAAGTAGAACCATATTTTAAACCGTAATCTTTATTTTTTGCAATTAAAGCATTAAGATAAGTATTTGCATAAGTCTTCGCGTTATCAGCGTTAGTAATTACGCCATCTTTAATATAACCGCCAAGGGTTTTGTCTTGACCAATATTATATAAATCCCAAGCACCTTTGGCTTGCATATTTATACCATTCATTCTAAGACTGGTTTCACGATATAGCTCTTTCCAGTAATCCATCGATCCACTATAGCCCGCGACTTTAGCATATAAGTTTGCAACTGTCTCATCAGAAATATCAGAAGCATAATCAGTAAATGTGTTTAAGCCTAATTGATTCAGAATATTGACTCCATCTGCCATTTTGGATATTACTTCTACTGTTTCATTTAACCATTGCCCTTTATCTGCTTCTTTATCTGCTAACTTTAATTTTTCAGATTCAAAAGCCGAAGCTAATATGATACCTGTTTTTGCTTGGTCTAAACTCTCTTTAAGTAAAGCCGCAGTATTCGCTTGAAGGACAGAAGCCAAATTATCCATTGAACCGCCCAAATAGGTGAATGAACCATCTAAGTTCTCATAAAAATCATTTTCTAAATCAGGATTTAAACCAGTAATTAAATCCATATCTTCTTTAGAAAAAATATTATCTTGCTCACCTAAATTAATTTTATTAACAAGCTAGCCAATAGAAGATATTTTTTCTTTTAATTGGTCAAAATCTAATTTTCTAATTGCATTATTTACACTAATGAATGAATTTTTTAAATTTTGAATTTCTTTTCGAGATTTTCCTGCAAATAAACCTAAAGCTTCTAATGATTTGAATAAAGATTCAATTTTATCAGTATCTCCAAGATCGTCAACCTAAGATAAAGCTTGAATTACTTGAGTAATTTTTTCAGGGTCGTTGCCAGCTATTCCAGTAATAAAACCCTGAATATTGTTGATTCCTAAATTACCCTAACGAACATAAGCTTGCTCTAAAATATCAGTATATGCTTTTGCAGCTGCCGCGCCCAGATTTTTTCCTATTGAATCTGAGTCTAATGATTCTTTGGTTAAAGATTTATAAGTTGCCTCTGCACTTGCAAAATTTAATTCAGCAGCTTTCGCAATAGGATCAAGAACTTTCGATTTATAATCCTCATAATTTTCATAATTTAAAGCCTAAGCTTGTTTATCAGTTAATAATTCTCCTGGTCCCTTCTTTAAATCTGCTTTAGTTAAATTTCCCGAAAACCACCTGTCTGCTCCTTCTTGAGATGCAAGGACTTCTTTCATAATTTCTTCGCCTATGTTATATTGGCTATCAATTAAATGAGCAATAATGGCATTATATAATTTATCGACGATAATTTGACCATTTTCGTCATACATATAATCTGGAATAGCTCCAAGGTTAAGGATTTCCTTCCACATTTTTTCTAAAGTCCCTTGATCTTTATTCCAAAATTCAGGAAGTTTTGTGTCTTCACCCAGTACATCATCCAGTAGTCTTTGAGCATTTTCCTTAATTTTTGCATTATCAGAAAAATCAATATCAGTAGTTTTGATAGAGACACCTAATGCCGAACCTAAAATTTCTTGTTTTTCATTTTTTGTCGCTTTTTTATTTCCTGCAATTGTAACATTCTCAGCCGAGCCTGCTCGCGACAGATATGCTTCGGCTGCTGAAATTTGCGATGACTAATTAATAGATATTTCTTCTTGTTTTAAAGTAAACCAATGAAGAGCTTTTTTTTCTATTTCATCCCAGTTTGTTGAAGATGCTTGATATCTCTCTTTTAAAAATTCAAGAAAATCTGTTGTATTTGATTGCAAAAAATCTTGATACTCTTTTTTCATTGACAGAGAAATACCATTTTTTTGTTGAATATAGTCAGAAGCCCTTCCCATATGAGAATTACCGGCATTTCCTATCGCGTGGGCATGTCTTTGGGCTTTTTCATTTTCTTGTTCTAAATCATTACTCGTTGGTATTTTCTGTTGAACTTTATCTGATTTTCTAAGAGATTCCTAAATACTTAACTACTATTTCGCTCTAATTAAATTCTACTTTACGACCTAAGTATCTGTCGCCATTTTTTGCAAGCCATTTTGTAAAGCTTTAAAACTATCCTCATCAATAATTATTCTACCAGTCGAATCTACTGTATATTTTAATTGAGAATATTTTTCGATTAAATCTAAAGCTAATTTATTTGATTCAATTAAAGCCTAATTCCATTCATAAGTACCAACTTGTAAATCGGCCATCTTTTCCGTTAATTCGTCAAAACTTTTAGAAAAACTAGTTAATTCATCTTGCTCAGATTGTATATCTTTTAATAAATTATCTGTTTTTTCAATTTCTTTATTTAGTTTCTTTAATTTATAAGCCGCAGAAGTAAAATATACTGCTAACCCTATCCCACCTAAAGTCACAAGTATTGCAACAAGGGGAATTAAAACTGGGCCAAGTGCTCCAACTACTGCACCAAATTTAGCCATACCGCTTGCGGCCCCGCCAGCTTCAGCTCCAACTGCTTCTAAAGCACTGCTAACATCTCCAGTGGCATTTCCTAGTTTACCACCTGAAAACAGTTGTGTCCAAATTCCCGTAGCTTTAGTATATTTTAAACCGTCATCAACTACCTGTTGTAGAGCTTCGCCCGCTAAATTGGGGTTAAGTTTTTTAAAGAAATTACCCATATTGCCCATCAAGCTAGCTTGGACAGCATCATCTAATATACTTTTATTAGTTAAAATACCTCCAATTCCAGTAAACAAACTTTTCACTAAATCTTTAGTCATGCCAACAAACCCTAAATTACCAAAGTTTACGAGGCCGCCACCAAGATAAGACATAAAGGACCCAATATTTTCATCACCAGTAAATCCATTTGACATAGCTTTAATAGTATTTTGATCAATATCAGCCTTTGCCATACCTTTTGCTTGCACAGCATATCTGCGGGCATTAAAATAACCTAATCCACCCTATAATAAACCGCCACCAAGCTATAGAGCTGTTCCAACAACAGCTAATTTCATGAAAGCACTATCTAATCCACCAGTGCCTTTTGTTAGTTTATTTATAACTTCTAATAATTTTGTTAATAAATCAATGGAGCCTTTAATTAAATCGGAATTAGCAATTCCCATTAGAAACTCTTCCCAGGCGTCACGAAGCTTATTGACTTTTGCATCTAAAGAATCTAAAGTTTTTTCAAACTGTCCTTCTGCAGATCCTTTACTATCTTTCGCGGCATTCATTAATTCAGTTAAACGAGCGTTATTTTGCATTAAAGCAATAAATCTCGATTGCTGACGAGAACCTGCCGCCTAAGTTGCTATATACCTTTGAACTGTTACATCCAAAGTATCCCAACGTTGAGATAACTGATATAAAATTTCATCAAGGCCTTTTGCGCCAGTGAAAAATTCATTTAAATTAATACCAGCTGCAGATAATGCTGTGGCTACTTTATTAACTTGAATCTCTTCTCCTTCGCTATCTTTGCCCATTAATTGATTAGAAGAATAAAGTTTTTTGATTTCGGTAAATCTACCTATTATTGTTTTTAATGCTGTACCAGCCGTTTCAGGTGCTTCCTGTGTTGTTTCCAAAATTTGAGCTAAAAATGCAGACACATTTTCGAACTGCATATTAGCAGAATATGCAATAGAAGCAGTTTTTGTCATAGCAGTTGCCAATTGCTATGTATCAGTGGCTGTAATTTTAGCTAATTCCGAATAGACATCATTAACTCGCTATGCTGACATATCACTAAGTTCCATATTAAAACCACGTAGCTTTATGTTCTATTAATATCATTACTATTAATACTGTATAATACAGCTTATACTTTCATATAAGTTCAGACTATATCTTTTTCATATCCGTTTCGAATTATTTAATTCTACATTATAGTCGTTGAGCCTGTCAAATAAAATAGCATCAATATTTTTTAATTCAGTATATTTAATTTCAATTAAAATAATAGAATTATTTAAACAATATTCTTTTTTAACCAAATCCCTTTTATGTACTGTATCATAATTATCTTTAAACCAGCCATTATCTCGATAGTGCTATTCCCCCTAATATTCAATTGCAATATTGTATTTAGGCAGATAAAAATCAAACCTATATTTACTTTTATTTAAGGGCGAAAAAGTCTTTTGTGGGATATATTCAATTTGATAATTATCTAAAAAATTTCGAATGCGTTGTTCTCCAGTACTTTTAAAAGCATAACATTTAGGACAGCCACGATTCCGTCCTTCAAACAAATCACCTATTTCTCGAATTTTAAAAATATATCCACAATTCTTATGTTTTAACAATGCTGATTTAGTCATACCTTGATATTCTATTAATTCATATTCATTATTAAAGGTATTATCTAAGCGTTCTTGAATCTCTTCTTTAGTATAATGTGAAATACCTTCATGATATTTATGACATTGATCACAATGATCTGGCGTATTTAATAAAGATACTAATGATCGTTCCATAATACAACCACAATTATTGCATTGAATACATTTTTTAGTAATAGCGTTATCATCTTTTAATATTGTAAAATTATATTTTTTCCCAAAATACTAAAGTTTATCATGGTAATCTTTAAAATAATGATAACATTCACAAACATTAATTTTTCTACTAATATCGCTAGCTTTTTTATAATTATGAATTTTCCCACAGTTTAGACATTTTACAATTGCGGGCTGTTTATATCCAGAAAAAGAAAGTATTTCATATTTCCATTCTGGGAAAAAAGAATTAATTTTTTGTTTAAAATCTTCTATATTAAATTTATTTGCCATTTTATTCTCCTTGGTTGCTGATTGTCCATAAATTAATACTTAGGCTTTTAAAGCCATATACCATCCCTTTACTTGTTTCTACTTTCGTTCTCTATTTATTGTTAATAAGGAAATTTAACAATAAGAGCTAAAGGGCTTGAGGAAGTCCCAGCATTTAAAATATTTTTACTCGACCCTACTTTTAAGCCGAAGTCATAGCTTTTGTGGCAGTAGCATATTCCATGCCTGCGACACGTGCCATTTTCATCGTTTCTGTAGATAATTGCATAGCTTCAGCAGTATCCAATCCCTGCTGATAATATAACGCAGCAGTTTTGTAAGCACCTTCTGTTGTTGCACCTAATTTTTTCGCCATTGTGGTATATTGGGGCAGTTGCTCCCACATATCTCCAACACTAAAATCAGTAACAACAGCAGTTTCAGTCATCGCCGCATCAAGTTTTTTAACAGTGTCATACGCTCCACGAATGGCACGCTTTAATAAGTTAAAACTATTTGTTAAGCCAAAGAAATATTGAGCTTGAGATTTTAATTGCTCAAATTCAGAGTTCATTTGTTGAAGTGAAGTAGTCGTTTGCCCCAAATTGCCCAAACTACTATGTATTTTGTTTATTGCATTTTCTGAAGCTTGAACTTGCGTTTTAGTTTTACCAAATTCATCATTTAATTCTTTAACTCTATCAGAATTAACCCCAAGCAAATGTTCTTTTAATTGCCGGACACCTTCGGCACTTATTTCAACACCATCAGTTGAAACACCAAGTTTTTCTAAATCAGAAAATAGTTTATCAATTTTGCCTTTACTATCAAAGCTATCAAATGCTTTCTATAATTTTTCAACTTCTTTAGTTTTTTCATCTACCATAGATGAAGCTTCTTTTTTCTTCTAAAGAGCATCTTCAAAGTCATGAGCACGGATAGTTGCTTCATCTATTTTTTGAATTAACTTATCAAAATCAGCTAAATCTGATGTATTTAAAATATCAAGATTTTGTCCCTCTGCCCGCAATTGTTGAAGTTGTGCTCGTGCAGAAGATATAAATTGTTGGGCTACATTCGAAAAATCAGTTTTATTAAAATTCATTAATCCAAAAGACTAAGTTAATTCCTAACTAACAGTTTCTTTTTGAAGCTAATTCATAGCTAATTTAGTTACTAAAATCTTAGTGCGGACGCCTTCTAAAGAGGATTTTAATTGTTCCCATTTTTCAGAATTAGTATCTGTTGTTGCCATTCTTTGAGAAATTGAAGTCTCTGCTGAACGCAAGCCTGCATAAGAACGCTAAAGTTTTTGAACTGATATATTTTCTTCTTGAAGCTATTTAGCGACAGCATTTTTAACAGCATTAGTTTTTGCACCAGTCGTTCCTCTTAACTCTTTACCTTCTTCAACTGCTCTATTATATTGATTTTGAAGCTAAATTAATCTTGTTAAATTATTGTAATCTTCATTATTTGTTGTTTTGGGAGTCTTTTTACTTGCATTAACTTCAGCCGATTTTTTTATAACAGCATCTAAAGATTGTTCATAACTTTTAACTTGGCGTTCTTGCTCTTTCCAAGCCTATGTTGTAGTTTTAATATTCCCGAAAGACTCCAGTTTAGTTTTTGCTTCTTCTAAATTAGCTTTATACTTCTTTAAATCTGCATTTGCAGTATCTAAATTAGTAGAAGTCGTTCCGAACTCCTTATATTTCTTTAAAAAGCCATCAATAGAATTAACTGCTTTGTCAGCGTTCTAAACGAAACTTTCAGGAAACAATTTCATTTTTTCTGACAATGAAGCATTAGCAATTTCTTTTTGCCGTTCAGTGATTTGATTAAAAATTGAAATTATTTTATGACCACTTTTCTCAACTTGTTTCTCATCAATTAAATCAATTTCACCGTTTTTTGTTAAACTTTTAAAATTTAAAATTTCAGATTCAAAACTTCTAAATAATTTTTGAAATGATTTATCTTTTCCAAAATCAAATTTCAAATTATTTAACTAATTTTCAATTTGTTTTTTGGTTCCTTCTAAATTAGAAACCTGCGTCACTAATTCAGCATCTATTCTAATTTTATTAGCCAAAATAATGCCTCCTTAAAACATAAAAATAAGCCAGCATTAATGGATTAATGCTGACTTTATATATCACTATCTATGTCATCATCGAGGAAGGCTATTTCCATTACAGTCTTATTTGTCCTACCACCCGCAGGATACGCCATTAAAACCATTTTCCCCATATGTGGATCAACAGTTTTTCCTAATACCATAGATAAATCAGACATTAATTTAAATTTTGGAATTGTAATAATTCCAGTCTTTACTTGTCCTGTAATATCATCCTTTTCTTTTGTCCTTGCTTGCAAAGACAAAAAGCCATTTAATGCGGCGCGACCAATCACCGCCGTTGTAGTTTTCCCTTCATAAATGTAATAATAATCTACTATAATTTCAGTATAATCAGGGATTTCCATAAAAGTTAATTCCTTAAAATTATTAGGGTTTAAAGTATATGAAAGTTTTTGCCCAGTTTTTCTATTGTAACAGAAAGGCTCATTATGCGGTTGCTGTGATAACATAACTTTCCCATTTTCTATCTCTAAAAAGTCTCGCTGACTAACTAAAACTGGATTTTTACGATTGCTTCCAATCAATTTTAAATCGTGAAGAATAGCAAACTATTCTTTTGAAAAAATACCTTGCTATAAAATAATTCTCATTCCTTCAATATTTTCCCAAGAAACTTGCGGTGGATTCTCAAATCCACCATTAGCACTAATATGTTTTGATATTTCATCAAAATTGCCAATTGAAACCTTATCTAAATAAATTACAGTTTCGCCTGCTTCAATTTCACGAGTCCCTAATTTAATTGGAGTATTAGCTTTTATACAAACATCATATAACTCTTTAAACGAAAATTCTGATTGCATAAATTCACCTTCATAAAAAGAAAACGGGCAGTATAATACTGCCCGCTTATCTCACGTTAATAGAATTAACCGCCTGGATTCAGTACGGCCATATTGTTAACATTTAAAATATGGTTATGGACTAATTCAACAGTCTCTTCACCAGCTTCTGTGCCACCGTCAAGGCTATATTTAATAAGTCTAACCATTTTACCATCAGCAGGACGAAGAATTTTTAAATTCATATCGAACGTAGAAGCATCGCCCTCTGCTTCCATAGTCAGGGTATTCTCAGAAGTAATTTTTGCCTTCGGGAAGACAAGCTGGAAAAATTCATCTTTTCCGCTATCCTGAGAACGAATATAAGTATCTCCTGTAACAAAGTAAGATCCAGGGAAGCTGTTTGCAGAAATATCAATGATATAGCTATCAGCAATAGCTAAGTCGAAGGAGCAGAAGTATCTCTGGCCTACTTCAAATTGAGTAGCTACTTTGCCTTCGGCATCATAGAATTTCGGATTCAACTTTTCATAGACCATACCATCGGGGCCTTCATATGTAGCAGACCAACCAGAAGCATCAGAATACTTATCATTTTCTCCTTTGGTAGGAAGAGCAGTCGCAGTAGCTGCGAACTCTTCGGTCTTCATAATTAAAGCTCCTTTTGTGCCTTTCTTTACGGTTTTTACTTTACCATTACCAAACATAATTGCCATGGACTTTGGAGAGAACAAGGCATCAGTTAAAGTTACATTAATCTCTTTATTGAAGTCCCAAGAGATTAAAATCGCATTACCTTTACCACCACGGTGATCAGTAGATTCCGCAGTCTGCTCCATTGTAGAAACTTTTAAAGTCATTTTCATTTTATTATAAGCCTAGCCTTATAATACCTCACGGCTCATACTTTCATATGAGATTAGACTATCTCTTCCTTTGTTTCAAGGTCTGGCGCTGTCTCACTAGGATTTTGTGAGCACTTAGTCGTTGAGCTTTCGTGAAATTTCCATTTATACCCTCCCGCTGTTTTACCTCGCCCACATAAAACACGAGAGATATTTTTTATTGAAATACCCGTCTATCGCGCGGCCTCAGTCTCACTACAATATACCGCTATTAACTAGTCATTTAATGCCCACTATTCAATAGACTTTTTAGTGATTTCAACCATTTTAGACTAAACATGATTTCTTATCGTTTGATATTCTTTAATACGTCGATCATTTTCATAAGAATGCCGTGCATTTTCAGAACTTGTACACCATTCCAAATTTTCTACATTATTATTATGAATATTATGGTCTTTATGATTAACATATTTTTGCTCAGGATTAATTTGAGGAATAAAAGCGATTGCTACCAATCTATGAACATATTTGTCTTTTCTCTCGCCATTATTGCACAAAGCAACTGTGTAATATCTTTTTTGACTTCCAAATTTTAAAATTTTTCCTGTAGAAATACGTTTCACTAAACCATCATTAGAAATCATATAATTAGTATTTTCTTGTATAATGCGCCATTCACGCTTAGTTGCTGATTGCCCATTGTCTTTTTGTTTCAAAATCTATCTCCTCCTCAAGAAGTTTTAGGGTGTTCCAGCAGTTCACCAGATTTGTTTTGGACTACTTCTTAATCCAAATAGAGCACGGGATTGGTAGGTTTGCCGTTACTATCTAATTCATAGAAAGTAACGTCACAGACTTCCTTAATACCATATTTATCAAGAATAGAAGCCATTTAAAATACCTCCGTGTTTTCAAAAAATTTTTGTTTTAAATAAATAATTATTCATTTACATCTTCCATCCAATAAATTGGATGAACTTTTTTGCTATCGGCGCCCGCGATCAAAGAGCGAACATCAATATCGTATCTTTCTTTATTCTAATATGTTGTTATTAAGGGATGAATTGCCGCATAACTCATCTACCCAATATTAAGTGGAGTTATTCCAATTCCCATACAACAGATTGAGGCTAACATAGTTTTTAAACTCTATTTTGAAGCGGTTTTCGCTTTTATTTTATCCCGATAACGAGATAAAGCCTTCATTCGTTTTAATTTAGGATTTGTAATAACTTCATATGGTGCAACTGGTTTTTGTCCAATTGCTTGCCGCAATATATTCTAAAATTTAAAATAGTTTTCTTCAGTTAAATAAGGTAAGGAAGTTAAACTATCTAAATTATTAGTCTCTAATAAAATTTTTTCTACATCGCCGATTAAAATTTTTTTCTCTTCATACATAAAAGTAATAGAAGTATGACAAAAAAACTAAAAAGCATTTCTAATGGCTTCTTCAATTTGTTTTTCTGCATAACAACTCATAAGTAAAAACTCAAATGGCGTAGGAAGTTTTTTAAAATCTATATTTTTCTCAACTGCATTATCTTCAATTTCTTCTTGAGTAATTAATAAAATAGTTGAATATTCTCCGAAATCATTACAAGTTAATACTTGCTTTACTGTTGGTGGATATATAAAGAAATTTTTTGAAAATTCATAGGGCTATCCAATAAAAAAAATTTCATCAATCATATGCTATAATCTCAAAAACTTGCTGATAACAACAAATTTCTTCTGTTACATAGTTAAAAGAAAAATCTCCACCTTGCATTTTTCCTAGTCCATTAATAGTTTTACCATTCAGACTCTCTTCAATTTCACCTAAAATTGCAAAAGGTCGTAAATTATCACCATCAATGAAAAACTATGTATTAGGTACAAAAGTCTCAATTGCAATTATAACTCGTTTAAATTCTGGATTACTCGCTAACTGCATTGCATCAGAAACTCTTACTACTACCATGGACTAAGCGCCCTCTTTAGGCCCAATTCTTGGAGTCAATTTAATTAACTTTTCAAAAATTTCTTTTTCCTTTTGTTCTTGTGTTAGATGCGGTTGAGTAAGTGCATCAGCACTAGTGTAATAAAGCAAATTAACTAAATTATCATTAGCCAATAAACGACGAATAATTTTTTGAAGGTTTTCACCAATTTCTTTGCAATTTCTTACTGCCATATTATTCACCGTCCTTTTTTAGCCAAGTTAATCCAGTATTTTCAGGGGTTTTAATATATCCATTATCAACTGCGCCACGGTCATATTCATAAAGAGGATCAACAGTAATATATTCAACACCTTTAGTTGATTTTGTATCCATACCAGTTACACGATAAGCTTCACGCCCACTCTCATCAGTTAATTCAAAATAATCATCTTTTTTTATATAAGGATTTATGGGAGTAATAAAGAAACTCATTTTTAAGTTTTCTGTATAAAGAGTAGCAGACCTACTACGAGATTTTAACTCATCTTTTAACATATTATCTTCTTGTCCATAAAAATATCCCCAAATAGAACGAGCAATTCCATCACGATCTCGCCATTTAATTTCATGCGACATCCGTAGCATTATATAACGATTATAACCGCTTGCTTCAATTTGTTCTAACCAATAAATCATCCAAGGTTCAAGGGTATCCTTTTCCTTATTAGACTTTGGAAGCCATAAAATTGTGCCCGCAGGCATTATCAAAGAAGTTCGAGTTAATAAATAATGAAGTGTCTTTGTATCATCTTGCTTATATTTTTCAAAAGTACCTGGATGAACTTCATCATTATAATTAAAAGCAACAAGATAAACACTTCGCTACATTTTCATTTCAAAATTCTATTCACGCTTACCCTACATTCTATCCTAATAATTCTTTCCAAAACGATTAACTCGTTTCATATAAATATTTTCTAAATAGCTCATTAGTCTTCCTTCCCTAAAAGAGTCATACAATCAAAAATTGTAGAACGAAAATAGTCGTAGCTTAAATACCGACAAGATGATAATTTATAATAAAGAATGTAGTAATTAATAGGACGCTCTTCATCAGGCTATCCCATCAACTCAATTAAAATAGAATTTAAAAATGCTTCCCAATCACGACCTTTTTCTCTTTCGCAAAGTAATCCAAAAAGTTTGTTTTTCATTTTCGTATTATAAGCGGTTTTTACTTCTTTCATTAAACGCCACCTGCCATTTTAGAAAAATCAAACGGTTTTCCATTACGAGAACGATAATAATTACTTTCTTGCCAATGGGCAACTTCACGCTCGTCTTTTAATTTCTCTCGAAATTTATCAATTAAATTAGCTTGAGAGAAATCACGCTCATCATAAAGAGGTTTTAAGTTTTCCCATGAAGTAATTGTTCTATCTATCCATTCACATTTCATATAAGTGGATAACAATTGGATTTCTTTATTATCTAAATCGCCTAAGAAATTTTCTTGCGTATCATCAAGTTCAAGAGAAGAACGAGGAAACTTAAACCAAGGAAGCGCCGCGCATAAAATTTGAAATTCATCTGCACGAATATCTTCAATTGTCCAATCGCCCCATTCATCTTCTAAAATTTTGCTTTCAAAAGAGTCATAAACTTTTGTTAAAGGAGTGGCCATATTATCCCTCCTTTTTATTATTGAGTTCTTCCATATCTCGCTTCATCATTAAGGCTTTCATAATATCTTTATGAGCATAAGGTTTAATTAAATCAGCTCGTGCCATATCTGCTAAACCATTATCAATTGCATAGTCAGCTAACGCAGACACTTGTTCAAAACTTAATTTAGGTAAAAGCTCTTTTAATTCGGAAATAGGGGCAACTGTTAAATAACGATGCATTTGTTGATCATTCAAAATAATGACGCTGTTAACTTCTTTACCATTTTCGTCAATTTCTTTTAAACCGACATCAATTAAAAATTGTTCATCAGTAGTATAAAGAATACCATGCCTAAACATATATTCAACACCAGGCATATAAAAAGCATCCTCTAATGCAGATCTATCCACTAATGCTTTTGCACCTTTTCGCGCCCACCGCACATTTAAATGCTGTTCAGGAACAAATAAAACCACATTACCTTTTACAGCACTAATTACTTGTATTTTATTAGAATTATTAATCATTACTCCTTCAACTCCTTAAATATATGAAAGGTAGTAGGAGATTGCCTCCTACTACCTATTATTTTTTTTATTTATAAATTAATAACCGTAGATGTCTTCATCAACGTTATTTAAAATTTCAGTATTCTGATAGATACCCCAATCATTATAAGTCATAATGGCAGCACCCATTTTCTTATAGGTATGAATTTCCATAGACTGATCTTTATTTGTAAAATCCCAAATAATAGTCGGACCTTCCATAACAACTTTAACAACTTTGCTATCACGACCAGACGGAAGAACATAAGCCATCTGAGGGTCGATCCAAACTTTTTCGTTGTTCTCATCAGTAAAGGACTGCTGCATCATAATAACAGGGCAACCACGGAACAGATTAATAAAGCCAACATTATGAAGCTGGTCAATATCCTGAGGATGATATACAGCTTGTGCGCCGGCTGTTGCAACAGGAACTAGAGCATCAGGACCCATAGCTGCAATAAACTCAGGTGGAGCAAAAATAACTGCGTTATCACCATAACTTCTTACATTGGTAATGATCTTCATCATTTCATCGGGCTTCCAACCATTAACAGAAACCTTATTGTTGGCAGGGAAATTGCCATCTTGGACAGCTCTACGAAGTGCTCTCTGAACTTCAATATAAACAGCATCAGTAAGACCTTCAGTCACAAGTTCCATTACTTCGGACATTGTTTCAGCGCCATCAAGGAAACGCTCAAAGTCGATAGTGGCTGCACCACCAACAGCATGAGCTGCAAGTTCAAAATTCTCTTGATCAAGTCTAAAAGTCTCATAAAGACCACTTAAACCAACTTGAGTTACAAATTTGCGAGCACGTGCTTTACCAAGCTTACCTCTTTTAAAAATAGCTCTCTGATTCTGAGGAACAAACTGAACATCAGCAAACATACCAAGGCTAGAAAGCACTTTTTTCGGTACAACCTGGTCAGCAGTCTCAATTATAATATTATAAATATCATATCTATTGCTCATAAACTCATTTAAATTAGAAGCGAGTTTATTAAGTTCGCCACGAAGGGCTTCATCAACGCTTTCAGCAGTATAATTAGTAGGGGCAGTTCCCATGGCTGCATGAAGTGCTAAGTCTTTTAATTCTTGACTAACCATATTCTTTATCTCCTCCTCTAAATTATATTACCTGAAGTTTGACGCCAGGCTGGCCATCGGGCATTGTATAATATTTTACGACAAGCATTTCAGCGTCTGCTTCATTTTTAGTTAATTGAATTGCACCAAGTGCAGAATGTTTAGCATAAACTTTAGCTTCTTTAATTTTTTCAAGAGCCTCAATTAAAGTTGCATCATCAGTAAATTCATCACTATCATAGCAAAGGCAGTTAGTGGTAAATTTATCACCACGAGAAAGATAACCTAAGCGAGGATAGAAAGTGCCTGCGGGCAGATAAAAATCCTTTAAGCCCTGATGTCTTTCATCATATAAATGTTCAGTAGAATAGTTAATAGCGAGCGGGAGACCCTTTGCTTCAGCGCCAGGAAGTCTAACAACTCTATTGATATTATCAACAGCAAGAATCATACCATTCTCAGCATAAATCTTGCCGCCGACATATTCGGCTTGATTTTTAGCAAATTCTTTGTCATATAATGCACACTGTGCTTCAATACGACCGTCTCTGCGGAAGGCACACTGATTTAACTCAATCTGGCCATATCCATCAATTGTAAATCTTTTTAAAGCCATTTGAATTTCCTCCAATTATATATTTGTATATTTATCTAAAAGTTTTTCAAGACCAGTTTTTTCATCAACGGGTTTCGGAATTAATACCTGCGGCGTAAAATCCTGTTTAGAAAAAATAGACTGATTTGCATTTACATACAGTTCAGCGAGATCTTTATTTAAATCAACTAAATTATAATCTGCAAGTCTTTCTTGGATGTCACTAAGACTAGTTGCGTCCATAATTTTAGCATATTTATCTACAAGAGCCTGCTTTTCCTGCATTTCAGAATTGGTCTTATAGGTTTGGAGAGCAGTGTTCTCTTGCGTTAAAGAAGCAACTTGATCATTAAGGGCTTCAACAGAGGTTTGTAAAGAGCTAATTGTTGCGTCTTTAGTCTCGCTCTCTAATTTTAAAGTAGAAATTTCATTTGCCTACTCTGTAAATTTTTGTTCAAAGTTAGAAACTAAGCCAAAATTTTCATTAACTTTTTCAAATGTGCTCCCATTCATTTGGCTAAGAGCTTCAAGTGCTTTCTTCTCACTTTCAGAAACGTCAAGAATATAGCATTTTTCAATTTTACCAAGAGAAACACTATCATTTGTGTCATCTTTGGTATAATAAACTCTCTCATATTGATGTTCTGCATAATTATATACAACAGCATAATTGTCAAAAACATCGCAAAGAGTATAATCAACTTGCCAATTGCCTTCCTCATTATAAGCAGGATTCAGTAAAGACCAAATCATCTCTGCTTTATTAGAATCAGAAAGCTTATATAAAAGTTCTTTGTTCAAGGTAGAACTACCTCCTTCATCTAAAACATATTTTTCCATTTTACTTACAATTTCATTTAAAGAATTACATAAACTATAAAAACTTGCACCTTCAAAACAAGGTTCTACTTCTTTTCCTAATACACTTAATCCTAAAAAACACCCATCAGTAAAAACATAATAACGTTTCCCATCAATATATTGCCAAGATCCTTTGATGTTTTTAGCATAAAGTTCCATGGATTGCGGTCGTTCAACAATTATATTAGCTTCACTATACAGAGCAGTAAATAGATAAACATCTGCACACGCATAGATACGGGTAATGCCATCTTCATCAAGATGCGGCTCCCAAGCAAAATTAGGATTTTCAGGTACAATACCATAAATACGGCCTTTATTACGGGAAGTGCCATGATCAGTATAATCATCGCTTTCTTCATCAAAAATACCTTTTACAGGAGTATAAGGTAAAGTAGCTATAAGCTTTTCAGCAAACTCATCAGTAAGATAAGTGCCATTTCGATTGCCATATTTATAAAAAATACGACAACGAGCTTTAGTAATAACATCATTAAATTTTTCCAAATTGTAAGTAGTTAAATTAAATAGCGTTTTCATTCATTACCTCCGCTATTCGTTGTCGTAGTAGTAGTTGTGCTGGTTTGCTTATCAATTGAAGCTTCATTTGCTAAAGTTTTTGCTGATTTTTCCTCGTTTTCTAACTTAGGGCGCCCAACATCATTAACTGACTTTGAGGACGTCTAAGTAAAGGAGGTTGCAAGTGGGACTAAAAAGTCTTGAAGCTTAAGAATGTTATTTTCTAATTCTTTCAAGCTAACTAAATCGTCTTGAGAAATGCCTTGCGCAGCCGCTGGTACTAAAAAGCTATAACCATTAGTTGCCATTTTTAAAGCAGAAGTAATATATTTCTCTTCATTCTGCACACCAACTGCTAAGAATTGATAATTAAAAATTAAATTATAAGAAGATAACTCTTCATTTAATAAAAAACTAAAATACCAGGCCATTTTATTAGCAAATAACATCATAAAAGAAATATCATTTTTAATAGAACTTTCAAGTGTCGCACTACCACCAGAAGAAAAAATTTGCCCGCTAACACCAGCTTGAGAATAAACATTATTCAACATTTTTTCAAGAGTGGTATTTGCACTATCATTTGCGGTGCGCGAGACAATCGCTTCAACATCATCGTAAGTAGTTAATACACTAATATTTTTATTGCCCTTCAGCATCCCTACCGCGGCTGAGTGCATTTCTTCTGCTTCATCAGGTTCAAATAATAAGCGTCCATCATTTAAATGTGGCACTTTTTGGACAAGAATTTTTCTAATTTCATCTAATTCTTTTTCGCGTTCAGTATCAACGGCCGCATCATATTTTAATGCATGAATTATAGTATTAGCAAAAGGTGGAATTGCTTTATCATTAAAAGCAAAGTAAATGGCCGGCACACTCGTCAGCAAAATCCAAGGGGACAATAATTTTCCATTAGAATATTTTATCCATGCAGACTAAATTTCTTTAGGGTAGGCTTTTAAAATTAATTTGCGTTTTTCTTCATTAGCTATTGTATTGAAATAACTTATATTAAATTCAACAATATCCAAACCATTAATATCACGATAATTACTCTAACAATAGCCATTCGGAAGCTCCATTAAAGTAAACTAATCTTCATCAACTTTTAAGACAAGACCGTAATAAAGACCATAAGTTAAAGCCTTGTAGGCAATTTCTGGCATTAAAGAAGTCAAATGAAGAGAAGCTAAAATGCGGAGGCCACGATTATAACCTTCTTCAAATTTTTTTGCTTTTTTCTTTTTATTTTTTTGCTATGGAATTAAAATTCCACTATATTTCAAAAGGGTAGCATAGTGCAATAAAATTTGTTGATATAATCCGTTAGTTTCCGCAAAATGCTCAGACAATGAGCGAATTTGAGAAACGCTTCCACTTTCTAAAATTAATTCAACTTCTTGTTCCGAATATTTTTTTAAATGAGAGTTAGCATAGCCAAGAAATGAAGTGGCGGTTAATTCATTTGATTTGGCTATCATCCCGCTAGCTGCTCGTCTGTAATTCTCTAATGAAAAGGTATTCAGTTGTGCTTCCATTAAATCCCTCCACTAAAGAAAGTAAGTTTACGCTTTGTATTTCCACGCCGACGTCGCCGATAATATTCTTCTTCAATTTCTTTAATACACCAAAGGCCATAAGCAAAAGAATAGTATTTATCGTCGGGTATTCGGGTGTTAATTTGCTCTAAAACAAAATCAGACCCAACCTAACGCACGCGAAGGTTCGCCATTTCTTCAAAAAGACGGGTAGTTAATTCATGCGGCATTAATCTTTCAATCCTTTGAAGAGAAGACATTTTTTGTCCAATTTTTGTTGCCAATAGAGCACTTTTTGCTTCTTGTTCCTTTATCAAGAATCTTACTCGCCCGCCTAACAACATAGAATAAGCATTACTGTTAATTTGTGATTTTAATTTTCCATTTGCCTTCATCATTGACAGAATACAAATTGCATCTCGCGGCTAAACTAATTTATAATCATCATTATCCATAAAACCATAAGCAGGAAGATAATTCCCAGCTTCATCATATGACTCTTTAATTAGTTCATCTGTTAAGCCAACTCCTACATTTTGTTTTTATTAAGTCGTTACACTTAATAACCTATTAAGGCTCATATTTACATATGAGTTCAGACTATATCTTCACTATAAAACTAGTGTCCCCAGCTTCAGATTACTTAATCTTACTTTTAGTCGTTGAACGGTTTAATATATCTTTCCAAGCTTTCTAATTTTTAATTCGTCCAATTGTGTCTGGATGAACAGAAAACTCATTTGCTAATTGAATATTTGACTCTCCTTGCTTACTCCGCTTATAAATTTCAAGTACTTGTTCTGTTGTTAATTTAGCACTTCCATTTATTTCAGGACGTAGATGATTCTATATTGCATGATGAATATTTTCTGAACAAGTGGTCCATTCTAAATTAGTTAAACAATTATTAGTTTTATCTCCGTCAATATGATTAACTTGTAATAATTCCATATTTTTGACGGGATTAAAATTTTCTAAGACCAACCTATGAACTGAATAACGATGCCGTGCTGTGGGAGTATCAGTAGATCGTAAAGCTACTTTTAAATAACCATCTTTATCTTTTGTAAAAGCTAAAAATTTATGTGTCTTTTCACTCCATACTCGGCCATCATCTGTAATATAATAGTCATATGCTAAAGGATATTTGCTATAAGTAATTTTAATTTTTTGCATAAAAGCCTCCAAAAAAAGCTTAATTAAAGATATACTAAATTCGCTGCTGATTGTCCTTACAAAGGAGTTCCCAGCAATTCAAGGGATTTATAACTGATATTAATATCAGTTAAAGGGCTAGTTAAAACCCATTTCCATCAATAATAACCCGCATTGGGTCATAATCACGAATTAATTTTTTTAAATCTCGACATTGTATCGAGAAGGGTTTGTTTTCAGGCGTCCTACCCAAAACAACAATGTTGACTAAGGTGCAGTAAAATTTTTCTGCTTGAGGATTAACTCTAAATACACAAACAACTGTTTGATCGTGTAACCTACCTACGTCTACACTTAAAATGTAAAAATGTTTAGACCCCTCTCTATTAATTTTGTGCAATTCTGGATTTTTTAATTTTCTATATTTTGCAAGTTTATCATATGAATACCAAGAACCTTTTGCGCCACCTCGCCAAATTGATCCATATTCTGCTGCGAAGCTTTCCTCATTGTAAGAAGGCGACATCCGCAATTCATTGACATAATCTGGTTCAAGTAAGTGATGAAGCATTGGAACACGATAATCAAATCCCATACAAAAATTATTTTTAGGATTAATAATTGAACCTTCGAATACATCGAGCAAAAGTTCATAAGCATAAGTCCCTTTCTATCCTGCAGAACTCATATAAATTCTTTGCTAATTTGGTTCTTTTGGATTTACACTATTATCTGGAAGTCTACGAGATACATTCATTAGCGGAAGCACAACTTCAGTAAGAGGTGCTTCCTCATGGTCTCTGGTTTCATCCACAAGGCCTCCATGCCGCCTGCCACCTCGCGAACTATCTAAGGCTCCGACTACATCATAACGGCTTCCATTCTTAAAAGTTAATTGCACATAATCTTTGCCAAAGTTGCCAGGGCAATCACTAACATCTCCACCAATAACCTCTTTTCGCAATAGGGGCCAGTGGGCATAAATCTCATAGAGCTTCTCACGCGCTATTTGCGCCCCCTACGACTTGTTTGGGGCTGCGATAAATCGCTTTGTTCCAGGCATAAAAATACATTCTAAAAATTCGCATAAAATTGTAATAAATGATTTAGCTGCCGCACGAGGAGCGGTCATATAAATTTGTTTATAACGCATTACCGCACGAATCATAATTCTCTAATAAAAGAAAAGCTTAAATCCATCTTCGGTAGGTGTAATTGTATCAAGAAACAAATCAGGGTAAGCTGTAAAATGATTCATTACTTTTTCAACATTTCGCTAGTTCTTAATTAAATAATCTTCATTTAATACAATACCTTTTTCTACTGGTGTCCCCAAGCGTTCGCCCACATGAATATTATTGGTGTTAGTTAGCTCTCTATGCGTTTTTAACAAATCGACAATTTTAATCACCTTCTTTTTTTAATTTTTGTTTGTGAGCGCGATAACATAATTTATCATTATGACTATAAACCTTGCGATCGCGCTACGTAATTAAAAAGAAAAACAAAAAAGAAACAAAAAAGAAATAAGTTTAAATCTTCTAGTTTAACCTATTATTATTATATCATTAATTTCCATCTCGTGGATTAATTTCTCCTAAATTTGCCTAAAATTCTTCAGCATCAAATAACCCATCATATCCATCACTTTCATATTGGTCTAAGTCAAAAGTTTCTTTCTCAACAAATTCATCGCTCTCATTAACGCGGGCATTTTTTAAGGCTTCAAGGCGTCTATTAATTTCTTCACCAATTCCGCTCTCATTAACATATAAACGTTGGTTAAAAGCCTAAATGTTCTACATTGTCTCATCAACAATATCTTTCGGTACATCATCATAATAAGGATTTTTCCATCCGCGTTTTTCCATCCAAGCAATTAACTCACCAATTGAGTCAAAATCATTAATATTTTTAGCGTTCTTCGGTGTAAATTCTGCTGTTTTAACCAACTTGTCATAAGCTGTCAAAATCTTATCAAAATCCTAACCGCCCCTAATTCGATTATCTAACTCATAAGAAATCTTACAAATTTTAAGAGCTTGGTCTGTCTAAAGAGCGCCATTAACATTCTAAGTTGCTAAAAGTCCATTGTATAAATTTTCAAGATAATTTAGAGCCTCATCATCATAGTTAGCACCCCATTTTTGCCAAAGTTTTCGGCGGTGCGCTTTAGAAACTAGAGGTATTTCATCTTCAAGAGTCCCTTTCTATTTAAGATCATTAAATGCCTTAAAATAGTCCCCCCAATCGATTCCTTTGAACTCCTCATCTAAAAAGAACTCACAATAAACCTTTAAGTAGTTAAAAGGATTTTGTTCCTTAATTTCCTCAAATTTCGCCGGTACAAAAGGCACATTGAGCCAACGGCAAACACGGTCAACGGCGTTCCAATTATTACCGTCGAGTTCAATTAGCTTTGTCAAACAATTGGCACAAATAGGGGCATAGCCATCTGTAAAAAAAGGCGACCTAACCTAAATAAAATTTTTTTCTGCCATCATCATACCGCACTTTTCGCATAATCTCATTCACGATCTCCTCCATCAATAATAACTTGTTTGCCATGGGCAACAAGTGAGTTCAATAAAAGGTTAAGATTGCGTTTTTGAGTGCGATTAAGTCGATAATAGGCGGCCCGCATATCTGCAATAATAGCGGAGCCTGGGCGAGGAATAGGTTTTGCATCGGGGTCCGCAGAAGGTTCAGCTACCTCAACTCTTAAAATGCGGGCGACCCCTAATAGCTCAATTGGTTGGAGACGAGCTAATTTCTCCTCAAATTCCATTTTAATTATATGTTTTTTCATTTTATTAAAAGTTTTTGTTCCTCCTATTTTCGTTCTGCTCTGCGGCGAGCGTCACACTTTTTACAAATTGAGGTATAACCATCAAACGCACGCGATTTTACTGTAAAATTATCCTTATTTTTAAGTAAAAATGTGCCGCATTTCGTACATTTTTTGAAGTTCTCAGGATTTGTTAAGTTTAAAATTTGTTGTTCGTGGCGGGCGACCGCATCGGCAATTTTTGGGATTATTTTTTGGCAGAAAATTGTGGAAATATAGTTTAGGGTATAGGTTTTCGAATAAGTCTGATTTAGGTAGTCCGCAATTTTTTGATTGGGGAATTTTTTAATTTTGAGAGTAAGAACATCGTTCTAAATTGAATTAAGGTCAGCAAAGTCGATATAATAGTTAAGGACTTTTAAAAATGGAGTAGTTTGATTTTCTGGGACAGAGTCGCGGGCGGTATCTAATTCAGCAAAAAATTGGAACGCTGTGTAAAGATGATCTGTGTTTTTAAAATCAAAATAGGCGGGGGTTTGAGAAAGTTTTTGCTAATGCGCCCAATAATTGTGAATAAGGGTTGTTTGGTCAGCAGATGAAATATTAAAAGGGTTGAGCTAAGAGAGAGGCTGAAAAGCGAGCTAATCATTAATTGAGAAGGGGGCTGTCAAAATCTCACAATCAAAGTCGGGCGGCGGTTGCGGGACGGGTGTTATGAGATTATAGGGATTAGTGCGAATGTGCTGATCAGCGCAGTCCTTAAACATAAATTGCTGACGGCGTAATTCAACGAGGTCGTGGCGCAATTTAAGCCATTGGAATTGAGTAAGTTCTGAAGCTTGTTGATTGGCTTCACGAATTTGTTGAGGGGTAAAACGCTCTAATAGTTCTGCGCGGGGTGGGGTTTCACGCTTTTGATTTTGGTAGGCCCATAAGTCAATAAGTAAATCGGTTTTGTCAATTTGAGCCAAGAGAGTTAAGAGAGACTCAAATTCAGGGGTTCCTTTGAGTAAAGACAGCGTTTTTTCTCGCTCAAATTTTTGTTGTGAAGCTTTTGTATAGTAGCGAGTAGATGTAAGCGGGCGGGCCTCGGCTTCACTAAAAATTGGACTTTCAATTAATTGTTCGAGTGATTCGGTTTCGTGCGGAGTATTCCAAGTTTTGGAGCGGGCATTAAGATCGCATAGCCGTTCTTGGCGAGCATTTTGTCCTTCAGAATTTTTGCCCCATAATACATAGTCTGCGGCCTTGTCCAGTTCTGTCATAGACGGCGGGTTGGTTAAAAAGGGTTCATGTGAAAAATAAAAATTTAAAAAATCGGAACGTTGCTATTGCGTTTCAAGTGTAAAGTCAAAATTAAGACGATTTTTTTTTGGCATTTTTTTACTCCTTGCCTTATTAGGCAGTTTTGTGAATAGAAAGGCGATTCTCGCCTTTCTATTCACAGTATAACATAATTTTGAAAAAATGTCAAATTTTTCGCGAAGCGATTTGAGTTTGTGAATTTTTTTTTGAAATTTGAGTTTGTGAATTTTTTTTTGAAATTTGAGTTTGTGAATTTTTTTTTGAAATTTGAGTTTGTGAATTTTTTTT
>ENA-ORPK01000135-ORPK01000135.1-human-gut-metagenome-genome-assembly--contig:-NODE-135-length-71282-cov-4.255254_pt1 | contig 71282 bp, 50 predicted proteins | sample MGYA00242139_ERZ509068 | MGnify/ENA primary metagenome ERZ509068 (study PRJEB26280, sample SAMEA2338687) | human gut metagenome | biome: human gut; feature: human-associated habitat; material: faeces...
GCGGATGGCGAGCCGCGCGGCGGCGGGGGCTTTCTACTTCCTAAAGAAGTTCTGCGATTTGGACTGCGTTGAGTGCGGCTCCCTTGAGGAGCTGGTCTCCGCATACGAAGAACGCCAGCGAGTTGGGTGCGGAGAGGTCGTACCTGAGCCGTCCTGCGAGGACATTGTATTGTTCGTTAGACTCGCACGGCATTGGGAAGTGGTTCCCCTCCCGGTCGTCCACGATTGTGATTCCGGGCGCCTTCTTCCATGCGTCGAGTGCCTTTTCGACGGAGACCTTGTCCTGGAATTCCACCGTAATAGATTCGGCGTGGCTTCTGAGGACCGGGACTCTCACGCAGGTGGCGCAGACTCCGATCTGTTCGTCGTGCATGATCTTCTTGGTCTCGTTGACCATCTTCATCTCTTCGGTGTTGTAGCCGTTTTCCGTGATGTCGGTGTTGTGGCTGAAGACATTGAAGGCGTATGGCCACTTGAAGACCTTTGGCTCCGCCTTGCCGCCATCGAGGACAGTCCTGGTCTGGTTCCACAGCTCGTCCATGCCCTTTGCGCCGGCGCCGGATGCGGACTGGTATGTGGAGACGATGATGCGCCTGACCCTGGACAGGTCATAGAGGGGCTTTACCGCCACGAGCATGATGATGGTGGTGCAGTTCGGGTTCGCGATGATGCCCTTGTGCCACTTGACGTCCTCGGGATTGACTTCTGGGACGACGAGGGGGACGTCCGGATCCATTCGGAAGCAGCTGGAGTTGTCCACGACAACTGCGCCGGCCTTGACCGCGTGGGGCGCGAACTCCTTTGAGATTGAACCACCCGCCGAGAAGAGCGCCACATCCACTCCCTGGAAGGAGTCGGGGGTCAGTTCTTCGATTGTGTGTTCGACTCCCTTGAAGAGTGCCTTCTTCCCTGCGGAGCGCGAACTGGCCAGAAGCTTGAGGCTCTTGACGGGGAAGTCGCGCTTCTCCAGGGTCTTGAGCATTTCGACACCGACGGCGCCTGTGGCTCCGACGACTGCGACATTCATTGGGTGGCTGGGCATTTGCGTTGTGGCGGGGCGGGAGATGCCGCCCCCGTTATGGTTGGTGGGACTGGTCTATGGCCTTGGGTTTCTTTCTACTTCAGCGCTCCCGCCATGAGGTCGGCGAGTCTGTGCGCAAATTCCAGCGGGTTCTCGATGGGCTGGTTCTCCATGAGCCTTGCCGAGTCGAAGAGAAGGTCCGCGAACTCGGCGAGCTTCGGGCTCTCGGGCGCATTTGCAAGCAAATCCTTCATGGATGCGATGAGCGGATGGGCGGGGTTGATCTCGAGAATCTGCTTGACATCCGGCACGTCCTGCTTGAGGGCCTTCATCACACGCTGCATCTGCTGGCTCATCGCCCACTCCGCGTCCACCAGGCAGCACGCCGTGTCGGTGAGGCGGTTGGAGATCCTGACCTCGGAGACCTTGTCCTTCAAAAGCTCCTGGAGCTTCGACACCAGGGGCGCAAAGCTCTCCTGGGTGGCCTTGCGCTCCTCCTCCTTGGCCTTCTTCTCCTCCTCGGACTCCAGGTCGATGTCGCCCTTCGAAATGTCGCGCAATTTCCTGTCCTGGTAATTGTCGATGGAGGGGATGACGAATTCGTCGACTGGGTCGGTCATGAAGAGGACTTCGTAGCCCTTCTTGCGGAATGCCTCGAGGCGCGGGGAGTTCTTTGCGCTGGCGAGCCCCTCGGCGGTCAGGTAGTAGATCTCCTTCTGGTTCTCGGGCATGCGCTTCACGTAGTCGGCCAGGGTTGTGAGCTGCTTGTCCTCAAGGGAGGAACTGTGGAAGAGCATCAGGTTCTGGAGCTTCTCGGAGTTCTCAAAGTCCTCGCGGAGACCCTCCTTCAGGACATTGCCGAAATTCTCAAAGAATGTCTGGTAGCGTTCAGGGGAATTCTTCTGCATGTCCGCAAGGGTGTCGAGCACCTTCTTGACGATTCCGCGCCGGATAAGGGTCAGGGCGCGGGCCTCCTGGAGCATCTCGCGGGAGACATTCAAGGGCAAATCCGAAGAGTCGACGACGCCGCGCAGGAAACGCAGATACCTGGGCAGAAGCTGCTCGCAGGAGTCGGTGATGAAGACGCGGTGGACGTAGAGCTGCATGCCGTGGGGCTGGGAGTCCTGCATCAGCATGTCCCAAAGGGGCTTCTGGGGAATGTAGACAAGCGCCTTGAACTCCGCCTGCCCCTCGACAGACCAGTGGATGGTCTCGAAGGGCTCCTGGTAGTCGCGGGAGATGTGGCGGTAGAACTCGTCGTATTCCTCCTTCTTGACCTCGCTCTTCGGACGGAGCCAGATGGCCTTCTGGGAATTCAGGACCTCCTCCTTCACAACCACCTTCGGGGGGACGGGCTTCCCGTCCGCGTCAAGCACCTGCTTGCCATCGGCGTCCTTGACGGCCTCCTCGTGCTCGATGTCCATCACAATGGGATGCTCCACAAAGTCGGAGTACTTCTTCACAATCTTGCGAAGACGCCACTCCTCGAGGAATTCGGTCTCGTCCTCCTTGAGGTGGACAATCACATCGGTGCCGCGGGTCTCCTTCTCGACCTGGCTGAGGTCGTAGAAGCCGTCCCCCTTGGAGGTCCACTTCACGCCGGCCGCCTTGTCGCCGGCGCGGCGCGTTATGAGCGTAACCTCGTCCGCAACCATGAAGGCCGAGTAGAAGCCGACGCCAAACTGCCCGATCAACTCGGGGGGCAGCTCGTCCTTGTTCTCCTTGAGGGCCTCGAGAAAGTGCTTCGTGCCGGAGTTGGCGACGGTGCCGATGTTCTTCTCAACTTCCTCGGCATTCATGCCAATGCCGTTGTCGCGGACGGTCAGGGTCCTGGCATCCTTGTCCACGATGAGCTTGATCTTCCAGTCAGGGTCGTTCTCGAGAATCGACGCGTCCTTCAAAGACTCGAATCTCGCGCGGTCAATCGCGTCGGACGCGTTGGAGATGAGTTCCCTCAGAAAAATCTCCTTGTTGGAGTAAAGGGAGTGGATGACCAGGTCGAGCATCTGCTTGACCTCTGTCTTGAATTCATGGGTAGTATTCATAAGTTTCTCTGTATGTTAATGTTAGGTAATTGTTTCCAGTATTGTGGGCGCCATTCGCACGGCAATGCCCGCAAACTTTGGCAATTCAAGCCGTGTACTGACTCCAGAATTGCGGAAATGTTCCAGCGGATGCGTCTTAAGACAGTGTGAAACCCGCCCCCTTCTTTTCAAGGAGACGGGTCGTTGACTGGTGCCTCTTCCACGGAGATGTCTCCCCGTGCAGGCGCAGACCCTAGAGGAGTTCCTCGACTGCGAAGCAGACCGGCGGCTGCGCGACCGCGGAGTCCTGCCGGATTTCGTTGAGCGCGCTTTCGATGTCCGCCTGGCTGGTGTCTTCGGTGAGAAGCAGCATCGGAACTGTGTTGTCGGAGGTGGCCTCCTCCTGGCATTGCCTTACGGAGGCAATGGAGATGCCGTGCCTTGCAAGGACGCCTGCGATTCTGGCGAGGACGCCCGCCTTGTTCTTGACCAGGCATCTGACATAGAAGCGGTTGAGGATTTCGCCCTTGGAAGCAAGGCGGAGCTCCTTGTCGAAGACGGGGAATGGCTCCACCCTGCGGGGGCAGTCGTGAGTGCTGTTGAGGGCAAGGTCAATCAAGTCGGCGACGACGGCGCTTGCGGTGGCCTCCCTGCCGGCGCCGCGGCCGTAGAACATTGTCGCGCCAACCATGTCCCCCTTAACCCACAATGCATTGAAGACGCTTGACACGTTCCCAAGCAGCGAGGACTTTTCGACGAGGGCGGGGCGCACGCAAAGCTGGAGCTTGTCCTCGATTTTGCGGATGGTGGCCAGGAGCTTGATGCGGTATCCCAGCTCGGACGCGTACTCGATGTCCGTGACGGTGACGTCCCGGATTCCCTTGACAGTCACGTCGTCGAGGGTGAACCACCTTCCAAATGCAAGTGACGCGAGGATTGCCGCCTTGTTCGCGGTGTCGTATCCGTCAATGTCCGTGGACGGATTTGCCTCGGCGTAGCCTGACTTCTGTGCGGCCTCCAGGACCATCGAGAAGTCCGCCTTCTCGTTCTCCATCCTGGTGAGGATGTAGTTGCAGGTGCCGTTCAGAATGCCGTACATCTCCTGGATGTTGTTGGCCGCAAGACCCTCCCGCAGCGCCTTGATGCAGGGAATGCCGCCGCCGACAGACGCCTCGAAGTAAATTTCGGTGCCATGCTCGCGGGTCAGGGCGAAAAGCTCCTCGCCGCACTGGGCGAGAAGGGCCTTGTTGGCCGTCACGACAGGCTTGCCACGCTTGAGCGCCTCCTTGACGAACTTCTGCGCAATCGTTGTGCCGCCGACAAGCTCGACGACGACATCCACGTCGTCGGAGTCAATCAACGCCATGGCATCGGGTCCGAGAATACCGTCGGGGACCTGGACTCCGCGGTCGGTGGTGGTGTCCAGGTCAGCGATGTGCGTCAGCTGGAGTGCGACGCCTGTGCGCCTGGTGATGATGTCGGCATTCCTGAGCAGGGTGTCGACCACTCCGGCACCCACTGTGCCAAAGCCAATGACTCCGATGCGTATGGTGTCCATGTTCGTAATCTACTCCTTGCGTTCGATGGAGCGGTTGTGGTCGCGGAAGAGGATGACGGTGGGCTTGTGGGCTTCCGCCTCCTCCCTGGTCATGGCGGCGAAGGTCATGATTGTCACAAGGTCGCCGGCCATGCCGCATCTTGCGGCGGCGCCATTCAGGCAGAAGACCCGCGACCCGCGCGGGGCCGGGATCGCGTATGTCTCGATCCGGGCGCCGTTGTTGTTGTTGACAATCAGGATCTTTTCGTAGGGAAGGATGCCGGCCATCTCCAGGCACTCCCCGTCAATGGCCATGCTCCCCTCGTATTCCAGGTCGGCGGAGGTGACCTCTACACGGTGAAGCTTGGATTTCAGCAGTTGAAGTAGCATGATTGCAGAAGGGACGCCGACGGCGGGCGCCTGCCGCGGAAATGCAGGCAAGGCACGGGTTCATGCCGTCGCCGGCGCTGTGGATGGAACGTGGGCTGGGCTATGCCTCGGGCTTGCGGGCGTTGGCGTTGATGCGCAGGCGCAGCGCGTTGAGCTTGATGAAGCCAGTGGCATCCTGCTGGTTGTACACGTCGTCGGCCTCGAAGGTGACAACCTCCGGGTCGTAGAGGGTGTAGGGAGAGCGGCGGCCGACGATGTGGCAGCATCCCTTGTAGAGCTTGCAACGGACGTCGCCGGTGACGTTCTTCTGGCTCTCCGTGATGGCGGCCTGGAGGAACTCGCGCTCAGGGGAGAACCAGAAGCCGTTGTAGATCATGTTCGCGTACTTGTCGATGAGGGAGTCGCGCACGCTCATGACCTCCCTGTCCATGGTGATGGACTCCATTGCGCGGTGCGCGTGGAAGAGGATGGTGCCGCCGGGGGTCTCGTAGACTCCGCGGTCCTTCATGCCGGTGTAGCGGGTCTCGACAATGTCGATGCGCCCGATGCCATGCTTGCCGCCAAGGCGGTTGAGCTCACGCATGATGTTGGCGGGGGAGAGCTTCTGGTCGTTGATGGCCACGGGGTTGCCCTTCTCGAAGGAGATGGTGATGTATTCCGGGGTGTTTGGCGCGTCCTCGACAGGGGTCGTCATCACGTGGCATTCGGCGGGCGCCTCGGTCCAGGGATCCTCAAGGGCGCCGCCCTCGAAGGAGATGTGGAGGAGGTTCCTGTCCATGGAATAGGGCTTCTTCGCGGAGACGTTGACGGGGATCTTGTGCTCCCTGGCGTAGTTGATGAGGTCCGTCCTGGACTTGAATGTCCAGTCGGGGGAACGCCATGGCGCGATGAACTTGATTGCGGGATTCAGCGCGTATGCGGAGAGTTCGAAGCGGATCTGGTCGTTGCCCTTGCCGGTCGCGCCGTGGCAGATGTACTCGGCGCCTTCCTTGCGGGCGACTTCCACGAGGTGCTTGGAGATCAGGGGGCGCGCAATGGAGGTGCCCAGCAGGTACATGTTCTCGTAGATGGCGTTGGCCTGGAACATCGGGAAGATGTAGTCCTTCGCAAACTCCTCGTTCAAATCCTCGACGTATGACTTCTTCGCGCCGCAGGCGAGAGCCTTCTCGTCAATGCCGTCAAGCTCCTCGGCCTGGCCTACGTCGGCACAGTAGGTGATGACCTCCGCATTGTATTTCTCCTGGAGCCAGGTGAGAATGCAGCTGGTGTCCAGTCCGCCCGAATATGCCAGAACGACCTTCATTTTTGTGAGTCCTCTTGTGGAATTTCCCTTGGTTTGCATCGCCACCGCACCGCGCGGGACGATGGCTGTTGATGGGCATGGGCGGTAATATAGTTGTGCGTAGGAGGACGTTTGTCGAGTTTCACCCGAAGGTATTAACGATAATATTCTCCAGGTATGCTAAATTCACCCCCGTCGCGGCAATGCGGCCGGGTTCAATCCATAGACAACACCACACCCACGAGAAAAAAAGCGCGAGAACGAACATGGACGGGAAGAAGATCAAGGTGACCATCTGGAACGAAAATGTCCACGAAACCGAACAGAATGCACTAGGCGACGTCTGCCGCCAGCATTACCCCCACGGCATCCACAACTACCTTAAGGATGCCCTCGCGGCAGATGACCTGGAAATCCGCGCCGTCTCCCTCGACATGCCAGAGCAGGGAATGCCCGATTCACTGATTCAGGACACAGACGTGCTCCTCTGGTGGGGACACTGCGCCCACGCGCGGGTCGAGGACGCACTCGCCGACAAGCTCCAGAAGAGGGTGCTTGACGGCATGGGGCTGATCGTCCTCCACTCGGGACACTATTCGAAGGTCTTCAAGAGGCTCATGGGGACGAGCTGCTCGCTCCACTGGCGCGAGGTGGGCGAAAAGGAACGCCTCTGGAAGGTGGTCAGAAAGCACCCCATCACCGAGGGTGTCCCGGAGACCTTCGTCATCCCACACACCGAAATGTACGGCGAGTCCTTCGACATCCCGGATGACGGCAAGAATATCTTCATCTCATGGTACGAGGGCGGAAATGTCTTCAGAAGCGGAGTCACCTTCCTCAGGGGCAATGGCAGAATCTTCTATTTCTCGCCAGGACACGAGACATATCCCATCTACCACGACAAGAATGTCCAGAGGGTCATCGCAAACGCCATCCGCTGGGCAAATCCCCAGTCCATGCGGGATGCCTGGGTCGAGAACATCCCCGAGGGGGACGAGGTGATCACCACGCAAAACCCGCTCGCCGACATCGATACGAGCGCGCTCCACAAGGCGCAGTAAAGGGAACGCGGTGAACAGCCAACGCCGGAAGCGTGAAATAACGGGGGGCGAGGACGGAGCCGACGCCTTTGAAGGGGCGCGTGCGACCGCCACGGCTCCCCGTTTCCAACGCCTTCTGGCTGTTTGTGTTCTCCTCATGGGCGGAATCATGCAGGCAGGACAGGTTCTCTTCATACCAGGATGGCTGCGGTGCCACGCCAAGGAGCAGGAGTCCTTCAAGGTCGTCAAGGAGTGCTTCCCGGATGACGAGGTGACTTACTGCGACTGGGAGGGGAATTCCCTGGTGTGGACGATCAGCCGCGGGCGGGCCGACCAGTTCGCGGCCGACCTCGAGAATCGAATCGCGGAAATGCGGCCCGAAGACCGCGCGGAGGTGACCCTTGTCGGCCATTCGCTCGGCGGCCGCATTGCCGTCAGGGTGATGGCGGGGCTTGCACGCAGGGGAATGAAGCTGCGCCAGGGGATTCTACTTGGCGCGGCAATTCCATTCGACGACAAGGATGTAATGGAGATGTCCGCAGGCTCCTCGAAGCCGGTAATGAACATCTGCAACCCGAAGGATGTCCTGCTCGCATACGGATATGCGCCCTTTGGGGGCGAGAAGACGGCCGCATTGGGAAGCGGCGGCATGGCGTCCCCGCTGCCCGAAAACTACGCCGAATATGTCGTCCCCGACTCGGTGGTCAAGGATACCACCTTTGACAAGCTGCCGGTGATGGATTTCTATGTCGTAAGGCGTATCGCAAACCATCACGCAAAGTTCTATGCGACATGCCTGAGGAATATCCTGGAGGGAAGGCCCCTCGAAGCCTTCGAGCCAATGGTGCTCCAGGATATGCCGAATCTCCCGATGAAGGTGCTTGACAGGGGGGTGTTCTGGAAGAATCTCTCGGAATGCAAAGGGTGGAAGCTCCAGCAGAACCGAATCACAGGCCATTGCAGGATATTGACGCCTGAACGCGTCCGGGAGGCCTGGGGAGGACGCGAGGAAATGGAGGAGGCCTTCAAGAAGATCAGGGATACATTGCGCTAGAAGGCATTAGGCGCAATAAAGGCCCGTCCTGGAAGGGAATGATTCCGCCATGATAAAGGCACTCGATGGGGATGGATTCAGGCTTTTCGGGTTGGATAGTGTATAACTTGTTGAACAGGAATAACTTATACACTTATTTCATTTTGCGTGGGCGCAACACTGGGCGACACGCAAAAAAAAGACCCGCCCGCCAAAAAAGGCGAACGGGCTTTTTCGCAATTAAGAACTAGTGTAAACTAGAGCTTGCTGGCGAATTCGAGGAGTTCTTCCTTGGTGAACTGGGCAAGGATTCTGGCGCGCTTGCGGCTATCCTTCTTGCAGGCCTTCTTTGCTTCCTCGAGCGTGGCGATTGCCTTGTCGATTGCAACGAGAGCGTTCTTCAGAGCGGTCTCGTCAACCTTCTCACCATACTTCTTGGTGACTTTGTCAGTGATGATTGTGGCGAATCCACGGCGGACACGTTTTTCCTTTGCCATGATTTTTACCTCGTATTTGGGTTGTTTTTATGCGCCCCCTCATTGTTCCGGAGCAATTGCTCTGACAACAATGGAAGGAAGCGGTTTCATGGAATCTCAAAAATAAATCCCATGGCGATTTGGGAAGGACGCGCATGCGCTTTTCCGTAATCGTCTTTACTATATATTCACTTTTATGGAATAAGCAAATAGAATCAATAGATTACCAAAAGAAAATGTTTATAATCTTCGGAAATCTGTCGATTCAGAAGGGCCGGTAGGAGATGTCGCGGTCGAAGGTGTCGATGCATTCCACTCGTTTGATCATTCCAACGCACCAATAAGTTGCAGGTGTGCAGATGACTTCATAAGCCACTTTGAAGAGGTATTGGCAAAGCATCATTGTGATGAGCGTGCCGCCGTCGATTATGCCCGCGAATGAGATTGTGATGAAGATGATTGTGTCAAGGGCCTCCCCGACGATGGTTGAAAGGATTGTCCTCAGCCAAAGCATGCGCCCATTTGTCCTGACCTTGAGTCTGGAGAGAATTACCGCGTTTGAAAACTCCCCGAAAAGATATCCGGCAAGGGATGCGGCGAAGATTCTCGGGGTGGTTCCGAGAACGGTCCTATATGCCTCCTGGCCATGCCAGAAATCGGGATGGGGCAGGGCGATGACGGCCATGTAGACGAGTACCGCGAAGGCGTTTGCGGAGAATCCAAGCCAGATTGCAGTCCGCGCCTTCCTGAAGCCATATACTTCGGTGATGATGTCGCCGAGGATGTATGTAAGGGGAAAGAGGATTACCGCCGCGGGAAGGGTCATTCCAAACACGGACGTGAGCTTTCCGGCGACGAGGTTCGAGAGCAGCAGGCATGTGATGTAGCCCGCGCAAATGACAAGGAAGCACCTGGAGATGCTGTTGCCGGTAGTCTTGGAGTCTGTTTCCATTTGCAAGTCTCCCATTGGTTCTGGGGAGTTTCCGTTCTAGTGGGTCGGGGAGGAGGGCTGGATGCCGGTCGAAACCTGCATGACGTAGTCGTTCATGTAGTAGCCGTTCCCAATCGGGTTGTCAACGCTCTCCATGGTTCGGAAGCCATTGCGCAGATATGCCCTGATGGCCTTTTCATTGAAGCGGTTGACATTGAGTCGCAGGAATCTGCAACCGGCCTCGCGCGCCAGTTGTATGCACTCCTGTAACATTCTGGAGCCTAAGCCCTTGCCTTGATATTCCGAGAGAAGGTAGCACTTGTGGAGCTTTGCAGACGACTCCTCGTCCGCGCAACGCCCCCAGACCAGATATCCTATTGGCTTGTCTCCGTCGAAGACGCCGTGGAAGCTGATTCCCCCGTCGTATTCCCTCTCCATCACATCCTTCGCGTACATCATCTCCATCATATACGAAATCTGGTCGTCGGAGAGGATTTCCCTGAATGTGACGGGCCATACCTTGTCCGCAACCTCGCGGACAAGGTGCAGCTGCGACTTGTCAAGCTTGTGAATCTGGATGTCCATCCCTTGCCGGCTCCTGTAACGGCGCATAATGTAAGTGCCTCCATGCGGATTCCGAGCGGTAAGCCGCCAATGGAGTGGATTTCCTCTCTCCGCCTGCCCGCCCTTCTGGGCGGATAATGTGGCAGGCGGGGATTATTTGAGCGCCGCCGCGATTTCCTCGCGGGTCATGCGGCTGAGTTCCTCCGCGGTCGCCCCGCCGTCGGCCGCAATGGGCTTGAGGTAGGAGACCTGCACCCTTCTGAAGAGCTTCGGGAAGGACTTGCCCCGGGGAAGGATGTCGATTGCACCCTTGATGGCCACGGGGATGATTGGGACTCCGGCGTCAATCGCCAGCTGGGCAAAGGTCGGATAGAAGCTGCCGAGGGAGCTGTCAAGGCTGCGCGTCCCCTCCGGGAAGATTGCGACGGACTTGCCGCTCTTCAGGAGACGCTCCAGGAGCCCGATGGACTTGCGCAGGTCGCCGTTGATTTCCATCGGGATGAGGTTGTGGCGGCGTGCGAAGCGCTTCAGGAACCATCCCGAGATGAACTTGGCGTCCGCATAGAAGAAGGTCTGGCTGAATTGCCTGCCGGTCATGGTTGCCCCTATGAAGAATCCGTCCAGGAAGCTCTGGTGGTTCGGGGCGAATACGCACGGTCCCTCCGGGATGTTCTCCCTTCCGTCGGTGCGCACGCGGGAAATCATCCTCAGGAAGAAGGAGCCGATGGCACGCAGGAGCCTGTGGGTGCATCCAGTCTTCGGGAGCTTCTCCTCGGCGGGCGCCGCCGCGTCGCCTTCGTTCTTCTGCTCCTCCTTGATTTCGGCGATTCTGACGGCAAGCTCCCTCGGGGTCGGGTGCTTTACAAGTTCGTCGACCTGCACCCAGATGCCGTGTTCCTTCCCCAGGGTGCTGAGGAGGGTGAGCTTTGCAAGGGAGTCGAGCCCCAGGTCCAGCTCGAAGTGCTCGTCCGGCCTGATGGCCCTTCCCGCCAGCTTCTCAAGGGACTCCTCCAAAAGCGCGTATTCCCGGGTGTCGGGCTTGGGCTCCGATGATTGCGCGCCCTCGGCACTGGAACCACCCTGCATCTCCTTCTGGAGGATGTGGCGGCGGATCTTGCCAAGGCGGGTGCGGGGCAGCGGCTGGCTCCTGAGTTCAAGGGCCGCAATGCGCTTGTAGGAGGGAGCATGCTCGTTGTAGGGCTCCAGCACACGGTCCTGGATGGTCTTCTCGATGTTGACAATCCCCTGGGAGGAAATCTCCTTCATGTCGGGGACGGCCACCGCCACAAGGCACTTGCCGTTGTCCGCGACGGCGACTTCTGAAAGGAGCCCGTGGGAGTACTCCTCCATCAGGGTCTTCTCAAGCTCGGCGGGGTTGATGTTCTTGCCGTTGCCAAGGATGATCAGCTCCTTGGTCCTGCCGGTCAGGAAGATGTATCCGTCTTCGTCGACATATCCCAGGTCCCCCGTGTGGAGCCATCCGTCGGCGTCAAGGGCCTCCCTGGTCTCCTCGGGGCGGTTGTAGTACCCCTGGGTGACATTCTTGCCGCGCACGCACACCTCCCCGTCCTTGATGGAGATTTCATTGCAGGGGATGGGCTTGCCGGGAGAGCCGAGCTTGACGCGACCCGGAGGGGTGAATGAAATCATCGGCGCGGTCTCGGTCATCCCATAGCCTTCGAGCAGCTCGAAGCCGAGGGCGTAGAAGTCCCTGATTACCTCGGGAGCCGCCGCCGCGCCGCCGCAGGCGATGTATCTGATGTGGCCGCCAAAGGTCTTCTGCACCTTCGAGAAGAGAAGCCTCGAGAACTTGACCGAATGGCATGCCACGGAGAGCTTGTAGACCATCCGGGCGATGAAGGAGGAGTTGACCTTCCGCATGATGGCGTTGCGGAAAAGCTCCAGAAGCCTCGGGACGCCGATGATGAAGGTGCATTGGTGCTGCTGGAGCGCCCCAAGGATGGCGTCAGCGTTCATCTCAGTCGCAAATACCGCAGTGCCGCCAATGGAAATGGGCATCACAAGGCTGCCCATGAGGGGGTAGGCATGGTGAAGGGGAAGAACAACCAGGACACGGTCCTCGGGAATGAACACCTCGACGTCCTTGGAACAGGAGTCGGTGTTGGCGTGGATGTTGCCAAAGGTGAGCATGACGCCCTTCGGATTGCCGGTCGTCCCCGATGTGTAGACGATTAGGGCAAGGCGCTCGTCAGGACTCTCGCCAATGCCTTCGTCTCGGCTGACAGGATGGGACTCCACCTTCGCCAGGGAGTCAAGCATCATCACGGTGGGAGAACACCCCGACAGGGAAATCGCCTGCATCAGCTTGCCGCGGGAACCTGCGTCGCTCCAGACAACCGCGGGAGTGCAGTCCGAAAGGATGAAGGCAATCTCCTCGGGAGTGGACATGAAGTCGATGGGGACTACTACCGCGCCAATGTGCCAGGCGCCATACAGGGCAATCGCCCACTCGGGGGAGTTCGAGGCAAGTATGGCGATATGATCGCCAGGATTGCAGTGGGGGCGCATCAGGGCGCCGGCATGCACCGTCAGGCCAAGAAGGTCGTCATACGAAATCCGTCTGTCACCGCAAAGGATCGCATCCTTGTCGGCATGGCATATCCATTTCATCTAAATCAGTCTCCGTGAAAAGGCAAAAAAAGGGGGACCCTCCCCCGCGCATCGTCGCTACATAGAAAATCTAATGCCAAGTGGAGGTTTTGGGTGGAAAAGGGTGGATGTTTGCGGAAAAATGTTCATATTATGCATGATGTATATGCAAAAAATGCAGAGTGAGATTGACAATTCCCAGGAGGAGCCCCCGCATGGAACTTTTCGACACCCGGCAACGTGAGCAAATCCGCCTCTTCGGGCGCCTGGTGATGGCGAACCCGTTTTCGAGCGAGAGGACGGATGTCGAGGCGTTGTTGCTTGGACGCCGCCATCGCCGCGCCTACAGGGCGTGGCACAGCATTGACGGCAAGCCTTCAGTCAACAGCAATCTCTCCCGCATCCACGATCTGTGCGATTTCCTGGTGCGCCTCGGACTTTCCCGGGGGGCATCCTGGTTCTCCTCCCTGAATTCGGAGTTTTTCCAGGAGTGGGACCTGCTTGCCCTCTACTGGCTCTTCAGCCGCTGGAGCCTCCCCATGTCCCGAAATGTCTACCTTGGCGACCGTGCCGAGGAGGAGACGGCGCGCCTCTACCCGGAGTTCGGCCGCGACTTTGGCAAGGCGTTGAATCTTCCCGGCCGCAGGTGCCCCTCGGTGTACTCCCCGGAGAAGGTTTTTGCGCTCTTCCACCAGATACACCGGGCCTTCAACAGCATCTACGACTTCATCGCCGGAGGCACGGAGGCGGCCGCGCTTCTGCGCTCGTCAATATGGCAGTCGATATTCACCTTTGACATGGAGAGGTACTACCACAAATTGGCGGACAGGATGAACCGGTTGACTACGCTCGTGACTGGCGAGTCCGGCACGGGCAAGGAACTCGTCGCGCGGTCGATCGCCTTCTCCCAGTTCATTCCATTCTCCTCCCGCGCAAATGCATTCTCCACGACCCACAGAAGCTGCTTCCACCCAGTCCAGCTCTCGGCAATGCCGCAGTCTCTGATCGAGTCGGAACTCTTCGGACATGTGAAGGGGGCGTTCACAGGGGCGGTGTCGGAACACCAGGGCTGCTTTGAAACCTGCGGAGAGTGCGGGGCGATCTTCCTCGATGAAATCGGAGAGGTCAGCCAGGAAACCCAGGTGAAGCTGCTGCGTGTCCTACAAACAAGGCAGTTCCGGAGGGTCGGGGGAGAACACGCAATCTCATTCAGGGGAAAGGTAATCTCCGCGACAAATTCAAATCTCGAGGACGCATGCAGGGAGGGGCGGTTCCGGCAGGATCTCTTCTTCAGGCTATGCTCAGATACGGTGCAGACGGCTCCGCTGAGGACGCTCGTGGACGGAAGGGAGGAGGAACTCCGGCAGTTCGTCCTGGTGATCGTCAAAAGGATGATGGAAGGCCGCGAGGCGGAGGAGTTCGCCGCGACAAGCATCAAGTGGATTGTGGAAAATCTCGGAATCGACTACCAGTGGCCCGGAAATGTCCGTGAGCTGGAACAGTGCCTGAGAAATCTCCTGGTCAGGGGAGAGTATCGTCCCCCGGCCCTTAAGAGGACGCCTCCGAAGCAAGACCCCGCGGAGGAGTTCTTCGAAGGTTGCCGCCTCACCGCCGACGATGTGATGAGAAAGTATGTCCAGGGGGTCTATCGGCGCGAGGGAAGTCTCTCCGCAACTTCAAGGGCAACCCAACTTGACCCGCGCACCGTGAAAAAAAATCTGGCGCCAATCACATGACGGGGAAGCCCGGCGCATGGTGACGGATGGGGCCTACAGGAATTCCATGCGGGAATGGGGGCGTCGTGGATTGTGCTGAGACCATCTGTCCTTGTCCTGCCTGGCGGCCACGGGGGTGTTTGCATGGCTGGCAGCAGGGCGTGAAGTTATGGCATCTGTCCGGGGACGATGGGGGGTATGGGGCAGGCACGCTTCGAATCCCCGCATGTTTAAGCTACCATGACTTTTGCGCCTTTTCTGCCGTTTGCTTGAAAAACGCCCGGGGGTGCGTATGTTGGGGCGGGTGGTTGGGGGGAATACAATCCCCCCAACCACCCGCCCCTCCCACCGTCCAATGGACGTACGCGCGTGCCTGCGCGCGAGAAAACCCGGTATCTGGAAGGATGATGCCCCGGAAGCGCTGAAGGACATATACGCATGAGTAAGCGCGCGAGAAAGCCCGATCCGACGCGCCTTGTCTGCAATTATATCTTGTTTCTGGTTTTAACTAGTTGGATGCGAATAAGTTGCAGTGCCTGTCCGGCCAGAAGGACGCCATGTCGTGCGAAGGAAGGCTAGAAGAAGGAGGCGATGTATCGGAAGAAGTGTGTAGTGATTACATAGACGCCCATCAGGAAGACTCCCAGGCCGAATAGAAGGAACGGCGCGAAGCAGATGCCCATCAGCCACCATCCGATTTTGTCGATACGGTCGTCATGCGGCCCCCTGACATATTTCTTGACATGGACGGCGTCATTCGGGATAGTCGCCTCAATGATAGTCACTTCTTCCTTCATTTGTCAGAGTCTCCATGCTGAGCCTGCCGGAATGGTCCAGTTGCAGGTCAATATATGTCGTATATCCTGTTCTCCAAGAAGATATGGAAGGATTTTGCCGTGCCTCCAATCCATCGATTCGGCATCATGGTGGGCACTGCATCGTGCCAGCGACGCGTTGCATTCTGCGCCCGGCTCCCCAAATTCCAGCCATCCTGGGGCGGGGCGGTTGCGTTTCTACAGGCCGAGGGTAAGTTGCTGGGGGATGGAACGCTTATGGATCTCCGCGGCGATTGACTTGAATCCCTCCTTGTCGCAGAGTTCCAGGAGCCTGTGCCAGTCGGGGCGTCTTCTGGTGATGCTCTGGATTCCGTTCCAGTCCTCCGGAAGCGGCGTGTCCAGCCTCACGAGCTCCCTGTTTTTCAGAAGGCGCGTCCTTTCGGAGGCGAGTGTGTCCCTCAGCTTTCCCGCGGGCATTTCCTCAAGATGTCCGAGCATATTGTCGATTGTCCCATACTCCTTTAGCAGTTTTGCCGCGGTCTTTGCCCCGCATCCGGGGATTCCGGGGATGTTGTCGACTGCGTCTCCGAGGAGTGAGAGATAGTCGCAGACCTGCGATGGCGCGACCCCGAACTTCTCCTCGACCTCCTTTTCGCCGATTTCCTCCCATGGCTTCTTGGCATTTCCAGGCCGGAGCAAAAGCACTTCTCCGTCCTTGACAAGCTGTCCGAGATCCTTGTCTCCGGTGATGATCCTGACCGTGCCTTCGCCGCGTTCCCCTGCAATGCCGGCGAGCAGGTCGTCCGCCTCGAACCCCTCCCGTTCGACCGTCTTCCAGCCAAAGGCCTCGACCCAGTCGTGGATTCGCTGTGTCTGGCAACGCAGCTCCTCCGGCATCGGCGGTCGCTGCGCCTTGTATTCGGGGTGGATGGCGGTCCGCCTCAGGCACTTTCCCTTGTCGAAGACGAATGCCCCGTATTCGGAGGGGAAATCCGTGTCAAGCTGCAGGAGCAGCCGCGCAATCCCGTAGAGCGCGTTTGCAGGTTCGCCGTTGGCGCTTGTCAACTGCCTGATGGCATAGAAGAGGCGGAATATCTGGGAATACGCGTCTACTAGCAGGATTCTTGACATCATTTATCGTGCCTCCTCACCGTCCTCCCCGGCGGCATTGGTTTCGTGGCCGCGGGAGTCATCTTCGTCGTATCCCTTTACGACAATCACGGCCTCGCCCTTTGGCGGCGCGGATTCGAAGCGCCTTGCAAGCTCGGAGAGTCGGCCGCGGTATGTCCTTTCGAACTGCTTGGTCAACTCCATGCAGACGGCTGCCTGGCGGTCTCCAAGCACCTCAAGCGCCTCTGCCAGGAACTTCCCGACACGGAATGGCGATTCGTAGAATACGAGCGTGTGACGGCTTCTGGCGTCCTCCTGGAGAAATGTGCGCCTGTGACCTGGCTTGCGGGGCGGAAAGCCCTTGAATATGTAGCTGGATGGAGGAAGACCAGATGAAATGAGCGCAATCGGAACCGCGCTCGCCCCGGGAATCACCTCTATCTCATGGCCTGCCTCGATTGCGGCGACGACCGCAGGATAGCCCGGGTCGCTTACAAGGGGATAGCCTGCGTCGCTGCAAATGCCGACACGCTTGCCCTCGTCAAGCCATTGGACAATCCTCGCCGCCATCCCGCGCTCGTTGTGCTCATGGTTGGCGACATAGAGCGCAGGACGCTGAATCCCCAGCAGCGAGACAAGGCTGCCGGTGTGGCGCGTGTCCTCGCAACAGAGAATCTCCATGGACGAGAGAGCCTCCTTCGCACGCTGGGAGATGTCCCCCAGGTTTCCGATAGGAGTCGCGATTATGGTCAGCTTGCCCATCTCGTGCGTGGAGTCTTCCGTGCAGGGCTATCGGAGTTCGACGTTGAGCTTCTTGACAAGCCCCTGGCGGAGTCTCTCCTGGAGCTGGTTGACTTCGTCGTCGGTGAGGGTCTTCGTCGGATCCTGGTAGGTGATTGTGTAGGCCATCGAGCGTTTTCCCGCGCCAAGCACCTTCTCGTCCTCAAACAGGTCGAAGAGCGCCACTTCGGCGACCTTCTCGATCTTGAGGGACTTGACTGCGTCAATCACCTGCTGGTTTGTAAGGGAGACAGGGGCGATGAAGGAGATGTCACGCTGGACACCCGGGAAGTGCGCCAGTTCGGTATACTTCTTGGACGGATGAGGGGCGTTCCTGACCGCCTCGACGTCAATGAGGGCAATGAAGAGGGGGTTGCGAAGGCGGATTCCCTTGACGAGGGGAGACGCCACTGCGCCAAGCCAGGCAAGCTCCTTCTTGTTCTTCGCAACGAACCTGGCGCAGACTCCCTTCTCGAAGGCGGGATGGTCGCCGGCTTCGCAACGGTGGAAGCCCTTCAGGCCGGATGCGTCAAGGAAGCCCTCGACAATTCCCTTGAGGTCGTAGAAGTCCGCCGCAACCGCCTTCTCCTTGCCGTAGCGTTCTGGATGGAGGCACCCGGTGAGGGCGATGCCTGCCTGGAGACGCTCGATGGGCTTCCCGTTCTCAAGTGTGAAGACACGACCCAGCTCGAAGATGCCCAGATCGTGCTGGCTGCGTGCGACGTTGTGGGCGACGACCTGGAGGAGTCCAGGAAGCAGGGTGGGGCGCAGGAATGCCGTGTCGATGGAGATTGGGTTGGAGACCTGGAGTAGCTGCTCTGGCTGGAGGCTGGTTCCCGCAAGGCACTGCTGCTGGGACCACATGGTGTAGTTCATCACTTCGTCAAGCCCAAGGGACATGAGAAGGTGGCGGGTCTCCTCCTGGGGGATGTAGCAGTCGTCCTTGGCGCTTCCGCCCAGTGCGGCCGCGGGAGTCGCCTCGGGAATTGCGTCAAGCCCGACCATCTGCGCGACCTCTTCGGCGAGGTCGACAGCCTTGTGCAGGTCAAATCTCCACCAGGGAGTCTGGACGACCAGCTCGTCTTCGCCAACGCTGGCGACTTCAATGCCGCGGCGAGCAAGCAGCTCCCCCATCTCCTTCGCAGGTAGGTCGAGTCCAAGCAGGTCGTTGATACGCCTGGCGCTGGCGACGATTCGCTCGCTCTTCCATGGGCGCGGATAGCAGTCGATGGGGGCTCCGACCTGGGTGGCTCCGGCATATTGGCAGAGGAGGCTTGCGGCACGCTCGCTTGCCAGGGCGCTGGTCTCCGGGGCGACGCCGCGTTCGTAGGTGTAGCTTGCGTCGGTGGCCTTGTTCAGCCCACGGGAGGAGAGGCGGATGTTGGTGCGGTCGAAGGCGGCCGCCTCCAGCAGGACATGGGTGGTCTTCTCGGTGATCATCGAATTCTCGCCGCCCATGATGCCGGCCAGGGCTACGCCCTTCCTGGCGTCCGCAATCAGCAGATTCTCGGGCGTGAGGGAGAGTTTGGTTCCGTCAAGCAGGGTGATCTCCTCGCCCTGGGCGGCACGGCGCACGATAATCTGGCGACCCTCGAGGTTGTCCAGGTCGAATGCATGGAGCGGCTGGCCGTATTCCAGCATGATGTAGTTCGTGATGTCGACGACGTTGTTGATTGAACGCAGGCCGACGGCCTCCAGGCGCTCCTTCATCCACGCAGGGGAAGGACCAATCTTGATGCCTTCGAAGACACGGCCGATGTACCTCGGGCAGAACTCGGGCGCGTCGATGCGGACGCTGGCGGGCGCGTCGCCCTCCTTCACGGTGACCTTGTTCTCGGGGAGGACGAGTTTCTTGCCTGTAAGGGCGCAGATCTCACGGGCGATGCCGATGTGGGAAAGCCAGTCGGGACGGTTCGGCGTGACTTCCCAGTCAATTACGGTGTCGCAGCTGAAGAGGTCTCTGACCGATGTGCCCAGAGGGGTGTCGTCAGGCAGGATAAGAAGGCCGCTGTGGTCCTCGGAGAGCCCCAGCTCCCGGCCGGAACACATCATGCCGCAGGATTCGACGCCGCGAAGCTTGCTCTTCTTGATGACGAAGCCGCCGCCAAAGTCCGTCCCAATCGGAGCCAGGGGGACGACCTTGCCGGCATCGCAGTTCGGCGCGCCGCAGACAATCTGCAGGGGTTCCTGCCCATCGCCCCGGTCGACCATGCATACGCTCATGTGGTCGGAGTCCGGGTGGGGGACGCGCGAAAGAATTCTGGCGGCAATGATTCCCTGGGGAATGGTGCCTGTCTCCATGATTTCCTCCGGCTCGAGTCCGGCGGATGTCAGGTGGTCGGCCAGCTCCTGGGCAGACCAGTCGATTTCAGTGTAGTCACGGAGCCATTTCAAAGATGTCTTCATCGCAGAAAAAGGTATGGCCGTAGAACGGCGGTGGATAGGTCGGAAAGCAATTCCGCGTACTATAACTTGGGGAACTCCAACCAACGCAGAGATATAGAAGAGAAAGCCGAGAATCACCCCGGAACAATCCAGGCCAGGCCGCCGTGTTTTCCGGAGGAGGACGGAAAGGGGCGGGGAGAGCGCAATCCGGCACAGCGGCGGAAACGCAATTCCCCTGCGGGGCTATGGGCGCTCAAGCCGTCCCCCAACGCGTGCGGTGGAGGAGCCTGTTGCCGCGCCAGTCTCATCGTATGCGGTCATTCCCGCAAAGTTCAGCTCCTCGTCCGACAGGTTCAGGACGATTGCGCTCCCAGCCACATTCTCGAGCGACTGCTCAAGAAGCTCCTTTTCCCACAGGAAGACCACCGTGCCTTGCTCCCCACGGCAGCGCGCCCATGCAGTGTGTCCAAACGAGAACCTGAATTCCCAGTGCCCGAAGTTCAGTGTCTTCTGCCACTTCCGGTAGACTGCCAGGTAGTTGGCGATGATTGACAGCTGTTCCGCCGAAAGCCCGCGCAAATCCATCGACAGCATGGGAACTCCCGCCATCGACGCCATCAGGTGGCGCGCAATATTCCCGGGAATCTCGTCGGCGCGGAAGTAAATCGGGTCGGCATGGACAGGCACCCCGTCGCCAAGCAATAGCCGCAACTGTATGCAACGCTGGAAATTCTCCACATAATCGAAAGGGACGTCCCCCGCACGGAATGCGGTTGCCAGCCCGACCGTCGAAGGTGTCCCGTAGTTCTGGCGGAACTCAATCAGCGCATCGGGCTTTTCAGCGCGAATCCGCTTGACCAACTCCGTGACATAACGCATGACCGCACGGGCGTGGGGACGCCTCTCGTCTGGCGCAATCGCATCAATGAAGTCAATCTTGAGACCGTCCAAATCCATCTCGCGGAAGATTGACATTATGCTCTCCATGGTGATGCGGGACGCCTCCGCGTCCGCAGGGTCGAAGAGGCGTTCCCCCTCATGGGATTCGGTCAGGAACGCATTTGTCCGGCGGCGCAATCCACTGCGGTCGCCGACAAAAAAGGGCGCCACCCAGAACATGTAGTTCCAGCCGTCGGCATGGGCTTTCCTTATCGTGGATTTCATGCGAGGTAATTTCTTTTCGGACAATCTCCAGTCCCCAATCCACTCGTACCAGGTCGGCAGCGTCGCGGGAGTCACGCGCTTGTCTTCGTCCAGGCACCACCCGTCGTCGACAATGAAGGTGCCAAAACCCAATTGACGCGCCAGGCGGGCGTTCTCCTCCAGGAACTCCTTGGACAAGACGGTATGCGCCGCATACCAGGTGCAATACACGGGTTCCCATGCGCCGCATGGATAGCACGGCGCCTGGGGCATCAGCAGCCTTCTGAAGGCCGCCACGGTCTCCTCAAGGGGAAGCGGACGCATGTCCACGTAAATCCGGAACGGGGCAGTGGACGGGTCTACGGCAATGTCAAAGGAGAGCTCATAGCCCCCCGCCTCCTGGTTCATCCTTGCGCGCACCCGGCAGTCGTCTGTCACATTGGTGAGGCCGACTGCTGCACAATTCCGGTAGGACTGCCCCATCAGGCACCAGAAGGGAAAGCTGCTATTGGCTCCACATACGAATTCCTCAACCCACGGCAGTTTCATCGGCGCCAGCCTAGGCAGATCCGGATGCCAATACCCAGCAGCACCCACGTATGGCACAAACCCACGTATGGACAGCACCTTGCCCGCCCGGTCAAGCATTTCACGCCCGACAACTCCATTCGCGCCCAAAACGCCAAGCTCAACGCCTGAATCACTGAAAAGCCTAAAGTCCATTCCACGCAATCCTCTAGCCAAGTTGAATAACAACCGGATAACATAATGCCTCCGTCTGGCATAGGGTACGGATAGAGGTCCCGCGCATTGGTTCCGGAACTGTTAGAGAAGGGAATGCGGGCAAAAAGGGGAGGCGGCTTGTCGTCGGGTGTTGGGTGAATTGTCCACGGGCAATTACAGTCTGTGATTGTACGGACGGATTGGGGACGACAGGAGGCAGTGTGCTGTCCCATGGTGTTTTCCCTTTTGGTGGTTGAATGTTGTAAATACCTGTAAACCAGTAGGTTGTGATATAGGAGACTGTATGAAGGCAAGTTTTGCTCTGGATTTCGGAAAGGCCGCGGACGGATTGATTCCTGCAATCGCACAGGATTGGAGGACGGGGGATGTCCTCATGGTCGGATTCATCAACCAGCAGGCATGGGAGAAGACTCTTGAGACGGGACATGCAACCTATTGGAGCAGGAGCCGGAAGAAGTTGTGGACGAAGGGGGAGTCCTCTGGAAATCTCCAGGTTGTGAAGGAGATTCTTGTGGATTGCGACCTGGATACAGTGATTTACAAGGTGGAGCAGATTGGTGGCGCGGCGTGCCACGAGGGCTACCCATCCTGCTTTTTCAGGAAGCTGACCCCAAACGGGGAACTGGAGGTCATCCAGTCACGAGTATTCTCACCGGGTGACGTATACGGCTCCGGAAGGTAGAAACGCGCGCCGCATTATTTCGCCGTCGGCTGGCATTCCACGCCCCAACGCCCAAGCCCGCGATACGGACAGACCGACATGCCACAATCGATGCTCCCCCCCCTCGACGAATCAGGCGGGGTGGGCATCGCAAATCATTATTTTGACGACTTTGTTTCCGTTTACTTGAAATCTGTGCGGGGGGCGGCATCTTGGGGTGGGCGGTCGGGGGAATAAGTGTATTCCCCCTCCCTTCACCCCAAGATGTACCCACCATCCGGAGGACGTACGCGCGCGGGCGCGCACATCCCCGGTGACTGAGCCAACACATTGCGTGATGACTGGTGGCCTGTCCTGGTGTCATGTCCGGTTGCATCGGGCATTTACATGGCGGTGGTCGGTCGGTGCCCTTGCGGCCTTTGCTTTTGGAGAGGGTGGGCGTGTCAGTAGGCTGTTTGACGGAAGACGGATTGTTTCCAGTCATGGAAATGACAGAGTTGGATGCAATTCGATTATTTATATAACTATCTATGTTTATGTAAGTTATGGCTTGACGGAAGAGTTGGTGGCGGTATTTTAGCCCCGTGGCGTCCGATGGGTTCGGATGATTTCCAGGGAAGTCCATTTTCAATCAGGAGGAGAGATGAACCGCCGACTTTTTCTTTTTCTATGTGTTTACGCAGTGATATCCCTTCGCGGAGCGGTCTGGCACGTATCCACGACCGGCTCTGACGACCGCAGTGGCCTGAGTTGGCGCCACTCCTTCAGGTCTGTCGGCCATGCGCTGGAAGTTGCCTCGCAGGGGGACGAGATATGGATTGCGGCGGGATGCTACGAACCCGCGGTCTCATCCGGCGTAATCATGCCGTCGGGCAGTTTTCGCCTGAAGTCAGGGGTCTCCCTTCGCGGGGGCTTTTTCGGGGACGAGCGTGACGAGTCGGAGCGTCGTCTCATCGACCGTGATGGCAATGGGGTTGTCGAGGAATGGGAGTATGCGGGGGAGACCATCCTGCGTCTGCCATCCGGTGTAGGCGGCACCATACTTGACGGCGTCGAGGCGGCGTCCATTCCCACCTTGCTTGAGGGATTGACCGTAATGGACGGGAATGCCTTTGGCTCCGAGGGCGGGAGCCTTCATCCAGGCGAGGGTGGCGGCGCCCATCTTCGTGGCGCATATCGTGTAAGCCGCTGCGAGTTTTCGGGCAACAACGCGATTTACGGCGGTGCCCTGTGGGCTGAGGGCGGAGTTGAGATTGAGAGTTCGTTCTTTTCGATGAACACCGCCGTCCTCTCCGGCGGCGCGGTGCGTCTTTCAGGGGAGGGCGCGTCCATGGCGAACTGCGTCGTCCTCGACAATGGGGATTCTGCCTTGACCTCCTCTGGCGGGGGGCTGTCCTGCGCCCCCGGCGCATCCGGCGAGATTCTCCACTGCACCTTTGCAGGGAACTCCTCAAGAAATGCAGGCAGTTCAGTGGAGTTGTCCTCCGGGATGTGGATGTGTTCCTCGGTTGTCTGGGGCGGTTTTGGGCATCCACAGAGTGTCCTGGCTCAAAATGGGGCGCTTATCGACCATTGCGCAACCGAGTCGGGCGGCTTTCCAGGGGTGTTCGCGGAGGGTGGGGTCCTTTTGGAGAAGAGGAATTCGGGCAAGGGCGGCGTGGATGTGAACGAGAACCATCCGGACCACCTCTATCCGTGCTTCTCCAACCCCTCCTTCGGAGACTTCCGGCTGGGTGACGGGTCGTCGTTGATTGGACGGGGGCGTCGGACCGAAGGGACTCCCCGCGTGGATGCGGCGGGCATGGTCCGTCCTCAGACTCCGTCCATCGGCGCCTACGATTCGCACCATCTGAGGAACATCGCGATTGACCTGTCGCTTTCGGCTCCCCTGTACTTCGGTCTGACGCAGGAGCTTCTTCTGAGGTCAAGCGAAGAGCTGGCGGAAAGCCGTCTTTCCCTGACGGACATCTCGGTCGCCTCCCTTGACGGAATGGACTTGACTTCGCTTCATGCCGGCGAGGCCGAAGTCCGGGTGGAATATGCGCCTGCGGGCAGTGACGCCTCGCCTGGCGTGGCGACCTTCAGGTTTCCGATGCGACGCCGTCCCATCTCAGTCGCGGCGGACTCCATCGAATGGAATCCCGGCGTGAGCTCGTTTCCAGAGCTGACCTGGCGTCTGACAGGTGGCGAACTACTTTCCGGACACAGGCTTTCCGGCGCGCTTTCCACATATTCATCCATGGAGACCAGGGGCGAGTCGACCTGCTATCCAATCACGCGTGGCACGCTGGCCGTCGAACCCGCGGAATACTCCGATGACTACGAGATTCTCTTCCGGAACGGCGTGCTTACGGTCTTCTCCACAGGCGGTGGCGAACCAGGGGGCGATTCCAACTACGATGTCGGTGAGGAACCCCATGTCGCAGTGGAAATCGTCTACGGAGACACATTGGACGGTGCATCGCAGATCGAGGGGGAGTTCCATGACAAGGAGACCGGCGGGACAATTCCCGGAGCCTTCTCCTGGACGCGGGACGGGGAGAGCCTGCCCTGCGGAATCTACGAGCTGGAGTGGACATTTACGCCCGAGGACGAGTCGCTGCCAGGGGAGACAGGGAGCCTTGCCGTGGAAATCCGCCCCCGCCCGCTATACGTCTGCCCATACGAACTGTATAGATTCTATCGTTCCGAGAACCCCGAGACCAGGTATCTGCTGGCGAATTTTGCCCCTGGGGAGGACGAGACGGTCGTCGAGGAGCCCCCCGTTCTCCATGTGGAGGCCGGATATGATTCTCCCGTCGGGAGATACCCCATCTTGATGCGTGGAGGGCGTGCCCCGAACTACGAACTTGTGTTGCGCGAGGCATACCTTGAGGTTGCGCCACTGCCTTTGGAGGTGGCCATCGAGTCCGCAAGCAAGGAATACGGCAGGCCAGACCCGCCCTTCTCGTGGAGAATTCTTACGCCAGGGTTCTCCACAGGCTCCACGCCCCCATTTGAAGTCGTCCGCGAACCTGGAGAGGTTGGGGGGAAGTATCGCATCTACGTCAGGAGCCTTGACAGCAACTACAGCGTATTCGGCGGCGATGCATACCTCACCATCGGCCAAGTCTTTCCGGCTTACAATGTTAAGGTGGAGCCCCTTAAGCCGTTGCAGACATTGCGTGAACTCCAGGTGAAATATGAATTCCTCGATCCATATACCCACGAGCAGGTGCCGGGGAGCTTCAAGATGAAGGATGGATATGACCTTGACACACCGCGCCAGATGATCCCCCAGAACATCTGGTTCGAGTTCACTCCTGATGACCCTGGACACTATTATGGCGTTAAGATTGCGCCGTGGTCGGAGATCGTAGATGTTCCCTTGACTGTCAAAATCGATGACAAGACGATGGAATACGGCGAGGAGTTTCCGGAGTTCACATGGCATGTGGAAAAGGGGGAGATACTCGAGGGGACCGAATTGCATGCGTCGCTGCGTCTGAAGCAGTCCCTGGAGGACGCACCGTCGCCCCTGCCTCCGGGACGCTACAGGATCGTTGGTTCCATTGACCGCGACATTGTCCCGGCAAACTACAGCTACTGCTATAGACACACTAGCTTCAAGGAGGGCGTCCTGACGATAGCCAAGCGCACAGTTTTCCTCATAATCGAGGACAAGGAATATGTGTGGGGCGAGGAGCCACCCGAATACACGTCGTACTTCTCGTTTGCGGAGGACGGCTCGGAGCCGGCGCCGCCTGGCCTTTTTGACCGATTTGATTTTTCATACCAGACCTCCGAGATGAGCGACGACGGGATCGCCTGGATTACCGCGACGGGACTCTTTCTCGATGACAACTACCAGTTGCGAATCGTGCCAGGAAAACTGACCCGCAAGCCACGCCTTCTGACTCCCGTCTGGCCAGATGTGCATATCGGCTTTGGAGACGAAGTCCCAAGTGTGACTGTCACTGCGGCCAAGGAAGAACTGCCAGAGGGCGTGACCTCCCTCTCCTCCACATTCAAGCCCGTCTTCACGCCCGAGGACATGAAGCGTTACTCCTTCTACGATGTCTTCGGAATTAGGCACGAGCTGCCCGGAGACCATGTCATCTCGCTTGCCAGCGATGACACTGGCGACTCGCGCTTCAGGTGGGACATGTCGAAGACCGGCGTCCTGACGGTCGGTTCGCCGACGATTCTGGTCAGTCCGGATGCGGAGCAACTTGGGGAGCAGGGGATAAGCGTCACGCGTCGGCTTGTGGGCAATGACCCCTCGGAGGAACCCATAGTTGAGACATTCACACCAGGGATCAACTTCTTCCCTGATGTGCCAACGGCCCTCCGGAATATCCATCAGGGGGGCACAGTCTGGATTGACGAGGCGAACGGCGACACCTTTGATGGGCACAGCGTGCTCGACGATGTGACTCTCTACCTTCCATATACCTTCAACATCCGGAGAAACCACTCGTTCGTCATTGAGAAGCCTGTCATTGTCGGCAATTACGCAGTCAGGATGGGGTGTATTGACTCTTCGGGCGAGGTATTCATGGAGGGAGTGGCCTTCTACGGGACAATATGGGATGTCGTGGAACTGCGCGCCGAGAACTGCACCTTCTCCAGTATAGCCAGGGTAAGTAGAATCTCCCTCAAGGAGTGTGTCTTCAGATACTATTCTCCGACGGGGGCAAACGGCTCCTTGTATGCACTCGTGCCCACCCAGACGTTTCCGGTCACAAAATCAGAGGTGCGTCTTGACAATTGTGTCTTCAAGATGGAAGGATACGCAAGAGTTCTCTCCTTCAGCCTTGATGACAATTTCAGCAATACTGACGAATTCAAATACAGCGCAAACTGGCCAATCGACATGACCACATGCACATTCGAGTTCAAAAAAACCAGCGTAAAGGATTTCGATGACTACTTCTATCCCCGGCAGGGATACAAGGATTTCGAATTCTACCTCTACTAGCGGCCGGGGAGACTTGCAGGGGGGAGTCCATGCCGATGCGTCGGGATGCGCGCCGGCACAGACTCCTGCCCTGCACCGCCGTCGGCTAGAGATTCAGCTCCACCACATGGCGAGTGTCGGCGACGGGCTTTGAGAAATACGCCTCCTCAGTGGACTGGCTGCCAAACCATGCGTAATTCACATTGTTCAGCAATAGATGCTCCGGGTTTTGGACAAATCCGGAGATTGCGGAAATCGACTTCGGAGGAACTCCGTCGACTTCTGCGTAGCAGACTCCGATGCCGCCCATGCCGTATGCCTCGATTCGGATTGCCTCGGCTCTTCCCTCAGGGTGGTATGGCAGGTAGAATTCCGCGAGGGCGTTTGTGAGCTCCTGGGGCTTGGTGATGCCGTCGTAGATTTCCTTCCAGTCGCCGCCTCTCTCGAACTTGAGGGAGACACGGAGATGCTCCACGACATAGCCGTCTGGGACGCAGCAGCGTACCCGGACGAATTTGGAGGTGGTGAGGGTGTTGTGGAAGTTGTCTAGTTCCTGGAGCGCCCAGGGCTTCTTTTCCTCGAAGATGTTGCCCTGGATTCCGGGACGCCAGGCTTCCCAGTGGCGCGCATTGTCGTCCATCAGTTCTCCGAAGGCGTTCCGCAGTGTTTCGAAGCGCTGCGCGTCCGCGGGGGCGCCCTCTTCGACTGCGAGGAAGTACCGTTTCAGCGCGTGGGAGATGCACTTTTCCTCGAGTGCGTCAATCATGTCCTCGGCGATTCTGCGCCCCAGGTCGGTCTTGATTTGCGGCAGCGACTGCTTCAGCAGTTTTCTGGCGATTCTGTCCGCGTCGATGTTATGCCATGGCAGCCCCAGGAAGTCCCTGCTGAAGAGGGTAGTCCTGGAGATTGACTGGAAGTGTCTCCAGAGTCCTTGAGTGAGCGCCAGCGTGACTGCGGATGCCAGGACTGTGTCCCCTGTGCCGAATAGCTGTTCCATCATCGACTCCAGGGCGGATTCCTCCGACTTGCCGTTCATCAGGTTTCCGGCGTAGACGAATGTGGGGAATGTCCTGTAGAGGAAGTTGTCGGTCTTCTCCCAGCTGGTGATGATGCACCCGTTGAACTTGCGTCTTTCGGCGTATTCCAGGTAGCTTTGCGCGTTTCGGAAGAGCATGTCCACCGGTGCGATGAAGCTCTCGAACCCGAGGCGTTCATTGAGGGCGAGCCTGTCCTCGCACTTTGCGTCGAAGAGGTGGCTGATGTAGTCCCGCACATCTTCGTGGTATTGCCAGTCCACGAGGATGACATCCCGCGGAATCATCTCCTGCGCCTTCGGATAGTATTCGAACATGTCCGACCACATCAGCATTGTCTTGCCGCAGGACTTGAGGCATTCGTCCATCTTCGTCACATGGTCCGCGAAGAGCCTTGCCTGGGCGTCGAAGTCTGGTGCGGCGGCCTTGCATCGGTCGCAGAGGCAGTAGTCCCAGAACTCGTCAAGCCCCGCATGGAAGAATTTCGACGGGAAGATTTCGGCGACCTCCTTCAGGTATGTGCAGAGGAACGGATAGAAGTCCGGGTTGGTCGGGCAGAAGGTCTGCTTGAGGCTTCCGCCGAAGCGCCCCTTCGCATCGCCCTGGAGCTCCGAAAGCGGCAGAAGCTCCTCGTGGGCGAGGAACCGCTCCGCGTGGCCGAGGGTGGCGACACAGGGAACTACTTCAAGCTGAAGACCTTGTGCGTATAGGACAAGGTCGCTCATCTGGGCCGGCGTGTAGCACTCCGAGTCCTTCGGGTAGGGATAGGACCTTGTGCGGATCCTGTCCTCCAGATAGAGCAGGATTCCATTGTATCCTGCCTTTGCCATTGTCGCCATGAACTCCTTGATGAAATCGACGGATTCCATCTGTCTGGCGAGGTCAAGTTGTGCCCATTTGAACATAGCTGGTGAGGTATTGGTCTTGGTGGGGAAAGGTTGGGAGGGGTGTGCGCATGGCGGGCGGAAGGCCCGTTGCTGCGTGCCGGGCACTACAATAACACTCATTCGGGGAATCAGCCGAAAAGAGAAAGCAGAGACAATGCGGAGGGCGTTTTGGCATATTATCGCCAGTTATATTAGGCCGGTTTACCTGAGTTTATCCAGCAATCCCCAAGCTTTTTCCTACCAAATCATGGCCCGCCACGACGAATGTCATTCCAAGGAATGCGAATGCAGCCACGAGGAATTCCCCGTTGCATTCTCCGCATACGACCTTCAGGTCGAATACAAGCACAATCCCATCGGGATGGACGAGCCGTCGCCCCGCTTCGGCTATGTCGTGGCCGGCTGCGTGAGCCAGGCCGCCCGCCAGATCCAGGTCTTCGAGTCTGGCGTGAAGGCTCCCGTGTGGGACAGCGGCTGGGTCAACGACTCATCCTCCATCCAGATTGTCTACGGGGGTGCGCCGCTGAAGCCGTTCACCGTCTACAAATGGCGTGTGCGGGTAAAGAGCACTGACGGCGATGTCAGCGCCTGGAGCCAGGACGGCAACACCTTCGAGACGGGATTTCTTGGGGGCGAGTGGAAGGACAGCAAGTGGATATGCTTCTGGCGCGGCCAGCGTCTTTGCGAGCATCCCCAGGTTTTCTTCCGCGACTTTGACCTTCCCCGCGGGAAGAAGCTCAGGAGCGCCCGTCTTTACGCCACCGCGCTTGGATGCTACGAAGCCGAGCTCAACGGCAGCGTAGTCTCCTGGCCATTTGCCCCGGGCTGGACCTGCTATCGCAGCCGTGTGCAATACCAGGCATACGATGTCACCTCCAACCTGAAGCAGAAGGGCAATACCCTGTGGCTGACCCTGGCCGGCGGCTGGTATTCCGGCAGGATTGCGGCACAGTGGAACATCGGCACCCCCAGGTACGCATATCCGGGTGACCCGGAGACTGTGCGCGCCGAACTCCGTCTTGTATTCGAGGATGGTTCCGTGGAGGTGATTGGAACCGACTCCTCCTTCGGAACCGCGAATCTTGGCGCATCGATTCGCATGGGCGACATCTACGACGGGGAGCTAGTCCAGGCATGGAGGACAAAGGAGATTGCCAGGAAGCAGGCCAGCACCGCGGCGGCAGTATATGAACCTCCAGCCAATGAAAAGCACATTTGGCCGAGGATCGAGTGGACCAGCGGCCCGAAGGTGGCGCGGCTCCAGACCATGGAGCCAGTCAGCATCACGAAGCGTTGTGAGGGCACATACATCGTGGATTTCGGACAGAACTTCACCGGCCGCGAAGTCCTGCATCTCAAGAAGACCGTGCGCGGCGCGACCATCACAGTCAAACATGGCGAGATGCTGGAGGCGGACGGCTCACTCTATGTCTCCAACCTGCGAACCGCCAAGGCGATGACGACATATATCTGCGACGATGCGGAGGAGGTGACCTACGAGCCGACCTTCACATTCTACGGCTTCAGATACATGGAAATCTCGGGCTGGTTCGGCCCGCGCCCCACCAAGAAGAGCGTCAACGCGGTTGTCCTGTCAAGCGACCTGCTGCGGACGGGCTCCTTCTCCTGCGCCGACGAGATGGTCAACAAGATCTTCGAGAATACTGGCTGGGGATTGCGGTCGAACCTGCTTGACGTGCCGACCGACTGCCCGCAGAGGGACGAGCGTTTCGGCTGGACCGGCGACACGGAGGTGACCTGCAATACCGCGACATACTGCCTCTACGCCCCGGACTTCTACAACAAGTGGGTGACCGACCTGAACCTGGGGCAGGGCAAGGAGGGCACCTATCCATACGCCGCTCCGTCCCCTGTTCCAGACGACCCCGTGCCGCCTCCCGGACCTGGCTGGAGCGACGCGGCCGTGATTGTCCCATGGCAAATCTACCGCAAATACGGCGACGTGCGGATTCTCGAGCGCAGCTTCGACCACATCAAGAGGTACATCGACGGTGAAATCAAGTACACCCGCGGCACATACATCCTGGATCCGCCGCGCTTCGGCGACTGGCTCAATGTCAATGCGGTCACCAGCAACGCCCTCATCGGGACCGCATATCTCGCTGGAATGACCAGGCTGGCCGCGCGCATTGCGAAAATCCTGGGGCGCGAGGAGGACCGCGAACACATGGAGGCACTCTCGAAGAAGGTGCGCAACGCCTTCAAGCGCAGATTCTTCGACCCAAAGACAGGCCTCAGGGAAACTACCCAGTGCGCATACCTCATGGCACTCCATTTCGACCTGCTGCCCAAAAACTGGATTGCACGCACGGTGGAGGCGCTCGTCAATGACATTGTCGAAAAACGGGGCCTGCATCTCTCCACGGGCTTCCTCGGAACCCCGCTGCTGCTGCCCGTCCTCACACGCTATGGCAGGTCGGACGTGGCCTACGACCTCCTGCGCCAGCAGAGCTATCCCAGCTGGATATACCCCATAACACAGGGCGCCACAACCATGTGGGAACGCTGGAACAGCTACACGAAGGAGACGGGCTTCGGCGACATCAACATGAACTCCTTCAACCACTACGCATACGGCGCGGTCTCGGAGTGGTTCTTCGAGGGGATTTGCGGAATCCAGCCAATCGAGGACGACCCGTCCGCAGTCGCCTTCAAGCGTTTCCGCCTGGCGCCAGCCTTCAACGAATCCATGGGTGCGGCGCTGGCCGCATTCATCTCGCCATACGGCTACATCCTCTCATACTGGGGATTCGCGCACAACGAATTGGAGTGGTGCTTCAGCGTGCCGGACAACTCCAGCGCCGAAGTCACGCTTCCACCATACAAGCTGGCCTCGTTCAACGGAGACCTGGAACTGCAGCATGACGACGAGGGCAGGCTCATCGCGCTCCCCGGAGACTACTGCCTCCGGTTCAAGGTGCGCTAGGCCGCGCCCCACGGAAGACCCACATGTCCGACAATCCCTACGAAAACAGCAGCCGCAGCCTCTGGTATCCCGGGCACATGCTCAAGGCGGAGGTCGCCATGAAGCAGGCGTTGTCCCTGGTGGACATGGCTGTCGTGCTCATTGACGCGCGGGCGCCCCTGTCAACCAGGAACCCCAGGCTGGAGCGGCGTCTTATTACGCGTCCCCGCGTGCTTGTCGCCAACAAGTCCGACCTGGCGAACTCCGTGCAGAACCGCCGTTGGCAGGAGTGGTTCCGCGAGAAGGGCGAGACCATTGACTTTCTGGACTCCAGCCGTCTCCGCAAGCCCGAGGGGCTGGTCGAGCACTGGCGGGAGTTTGCGCTGAAGGCCCGTGCGGACCGCGGCGTCACCCGCCCGCTTCTCCGCCCCGTCCGCCTGATGATTGTCGGGATTCCGAACATCGGCAAGTCCACGCTTGTGAACCGGCTGAAGCAGAAGAACGTCGCGAAGGTCCAGGACCGCCCCGGCGTCACCCGTTCCAACCAATGGGTGTCATTGGCAGGCGGGCAAGTTGAATTGCTGGACACTCCTGGCGTGCTGTGGCCTCAGCTGCGTGACAAGGAGCATGAGCTTTTGCTGACGGCCCTGGGCAACATCCCCGACGGCAGCACCGAGCCTGTCCTGACCGCCCAGTTCGTCATCTCGAAGCTTCTTTCCCTGCCGATTCGGGATCCACTGAAGGCGCTTGACCTTGGTGATGTATCCGATTCCCCGCAGGAAATCCTGGAGTGCCTGGCGCGGAGGCGCGGGATGCTTGTGTCAGGCGGCGTTCCCTCCGTCGAGAAGGCGGCGCAGACCTTCCTCAAGGAGTTCCGTGCAGGGCAGCTCGGGCATTTCACCTTCGAGACGCCCCGGCAGGCCGCCCAGGGCGGCGAGGAGGAGTAGCCGTGGCAAGGAAGGAATACAACCACGTCGACGGAATCCTTCTGGTTGACAAGCCGCCGGAATGGACAAGCTTCGATGTCGTGAACCTGGTGAAGCGCCACTTCCAGCTGGACAAGGTGGGGCATTGCGGCACGCTGGACCCCTTTGCGACGGGGCTGCTCGTGATTCTGCTTGGCAAGGCGACGCGCCTCCAGGACCAGCTCATGGCGCAGAACAAACGCTATTGCGGCACAATCAGGCTCGGGGAGGAGACTTCCACCGAGGACTTGACAGGGGAGGTGGTCGCCACAAGTCCGGTTCCTGAACTCACGCTGGAGGGTCTCCAGGCCGTGGCGGATACTTTCCTCGGGGAGGGTGAGCAGGTGCCGCCAATGCACTCGGCAATAAAGGTGAACGGCCAGCCGCTGTACAAGCTCGCCCGCAAGGGAAAGGAGGTGGAACGCCGCCCAAGGGCAATCCGAATCGACTCCTTCACGCTCTCAAACCTGAAGCTTCCGGAGGTCTCGTTCGTCGTGGACTGCTCGAAGGGAACGTATATACGCACGCTCGGAGCAGATTTTGGGCGGAAAGTCGGGTGCGGCGCCCATGTCACCGCGCTCAGGCGCCTTAAAAGCGGAGGCCATACGGTCGAGGGCGCGCCAACCGTCGAGGATGTCCGCGCATGGGATCTGGACGGACTCAAGGCGCATCTCGAACCACTTCCGGAGGCAGGGGCATGAGCATTAAGCCGTGCCAGCCAAGGCTCCTCCACACAATGGAGGAACTCTCCGGAAGAATCGTCCTGGCCATCGGGGCATTCGACGGAGTCCACCTCGGACACCAGGCAATCCTGAGGCGGCTCGTCCAGGCCGCCAGGGAATCGGATGCGACGCCGGTGGCGCTCTTCTTCGACCCGCTGCCACGGGAGGTGCTTTTCCCAGGCAAGCCAACGAAGATGCTGACCCCGTTCCGGGAGAAGGTTCGCCTCATGGGGGAGCATGGCGTCGAGGATGTGGTGGTGTTGCCGTTCACGAAGGAGCTGGCAGTCCTGTCCCCTCAGCAGTTTGTATCTTCATATCTACTTGCAAATAAACAACTTACGATAAAGGCAATATGCATTGGCGAGGGATGGCGCTTCGGGGCGGGGAACAGTGGCGACGTCAAGCTTCTCGACAGCCTTGTCTCCCCCTCAGGCATCCAGGTCGTCGAGGTCCCATCCGAATGCCATGCCGGCACGAGGATTTCCAGTTCCTGGATACGCAATGTCGTCTCGGAGGGTGACCTGTCCCTTGCGTCCGCCTTGCTTGGCCGCCCGTATTCACTTTGCGGTGCGGTAACCCATGGCAAGGAGATGGCCTCGGGCACATTGAAGTGCCCCACCGCGAACATTTCCGCGGACGTGCTGCAGTTGCCGCCCTATGGCGTCTATGCGGCCTGGACCATCTGCGGCGGTTCGCCTCCAGTCCCGGGGATTGTCTATATTGGCGATGCGCCAACAATCCGCGGCGAGGGCAATGGACACGCGATTGTGGAGGCAAACCTCTTCGGCTGCTCGGTGAATCTCTACGGACGCGACATTTCCGTGATTCCAGTCAGGTTCCTGCGCGGCAGCATAACCTTCCCGAATCCGGAGGCGCTTTCACGCCAGGTCGCCCGCGATGTGGCGGCGGCAAAGTTGGCGCTGGAATGCAAGGAGTGACGGATATGCGCAGGTATGCGGTGATAGGCTGGCCCGTCGGACACTCACTCTCGCCCGCAATGCAGAATGCCGCCTTCAAGGCACGCGGAATAGATGCACTCTACGAGGCCGTCCCAATTGCCCCGGAGGAGTTCCACACGGGAATCCGGCGTCTTCTTGACGAGGGGTTTGACGGCTGGAATGTCACTGTGCCGCACAAGGAGAGGATGTTCGAGGCCTGCGACGCCCTGGGGAACGGGGACGCGCGCGCGTCGGGCACCGTGAACACGGTAGTGGTCTCCAACGGCAGGGTGACGGGCTACTCGACCGATGCGCTGGGAGTCGTCCGTGCCATTGCCCACGACTTCGGGATTAGGTCGATGCCCGCGACGCAGCTCTATCTTGGATGCGGGGGCGCCGCACAGGCTGTGGCCACACATGCCGCCGCCAATGGCGCAAGGACACTCTATCTTGCAAACCGCACCATTGAGAAGGCCGAGGCGCAGGTGCGGAGAATCTCCGCCCTCAATCCCGCCTGCAGGGCAATCGCAATCCCCCTGGCGGCTGCGTCCGAGGTTGTCCCCCAGTGCGACATCGTGTTCCAGTGCACGTCTCTCGGCATGAGACCCGACGACCCGATGCCAATCCCGCCGGAGGCCATCCCGGTGGATACGCCAGTCTTCGATTTCGTCTACACCCCCTCGAGATTCCGCGAAGCGCTGAAGCTGCGCGGAAATCCCGTCTCCGACGGTCTTGAGATGCTCCTGCAGCAGGGCATGGAGAGTTTCCGCATCTGGACTGGGCTGGACGCACCCGAGGAAGAGATGCGCAACGCACTTTATGCGTGAAGCCCGTCGGCGAAGGAAGCCGCCCGCCTTTTGTGCCTCTATTGGCTGGCGCAAGGCAGGGTGTCAATCGGTGTCAATCGTATGTCTTCCGCGTATCCTTCGCCTGATTTGCCGTGCGCGCCTTGTACTTGCAGTATGGTGCGATGACGCAGCTGTCGCAATGCGGGTTTCTTGCTGTGCAAGTATATCTTCCGTGCAGGAGCAGGTAGTGGTGTGCGTCCCTGAGGTATCGTTTTGGTGTCTTCTTCTCAAGGATTTCGCCCACTCTTTCGGGGGTGTCTGCGGTGGCGAGGCCGGTCCGGTTGGCGACTCTGAAGATATGCGTGTCGACAGCGACGACCGGCTTCCCGAAGCCGACGTTCATGACTACCTTCGCGGTCTTGACCCCCACTCCAGGGAGAGTAAGAAGCGACTCCAGGTCCGAGGGAACCTCGCCGTTGAAGTCCGAAATCAACTTGTGGCAAAGCGCAATGATTGCCTTTGACTTGTTCCGGTAGAGGCCAATGGACTTCGTAGCCCTTTCGAGGTTCTCGACTCCCCAGTCGAGAAAGTCCTGGGGAGTGCGCCGTTCGGGAAAGAAGGCGCGCGTCGCAAGGTTCACCGACTTGTCAGTGGCCTGCGCCGAGAGGACGACTGCCACAAGAAGATGGAAGACGCTGTCGTATTCCAGCTCTGCCTTCGGGGTTATCTTCTCCGAAAGCAGTCTGTATAGTTCTTCTATCTCCTTGCGGTTAAGCATGTTATGTGTATAAATCCTAGAATGTGCGGTATCTTTCGCGCCGGTGTGCGAATTTCCCTTCGCCAGTGAGGTATTTTGCCTCGTAGTCCGCGAAGTTTCCGGGGAACCAGACCAGTCTCCCGTCGCCTTCGAAGAGCAGCAGGTGCGTGCAGATCCGGTCGAGGAAGTATCTGTCGTGGCTGATGACCATTGCGCATCCGGTGAAGTCCCTGATTGCGTTCTCCAGGACTCTCATAGTATTCACATCCAGGTCGTTCGTGGGTTCGTCAAGCAGGATGAGATTGCCTCCACGCCGCAGGAGTTTTGCGAGGTGGACCCTGTTCCGCTCGCCTCCCGAGAGCTGCCCCACGAGTTTTTGCTGTGACGGGCCCCTGAAGTTGAACTTTGAGACGTATGCCCGGCCGTTGATGCTCTTTCCTCCGACCATCAGGTTTTCCTGGCCGTCGGTGATTTCCTCGTAGACAGTCCGCGAGTCCACCAGCTCGTCGCGGTTTTGGTCGATATATGAGAGCTGGACGGTTGACCCGATGCGGATTTCGCCGGAGTCCGGCTTGTCAAGACCCATGATCATCCTGAAGAGGGTGGTTTTCCCCGTGCCGTTCGGACCGATGATGCCGACGACTGCCCCTGGCGGCACTGAGAATGACGCGTCATTCAGGAGCGGAGGCTGGTTTCCGAAGGCCTTGGTGACGTGCTCGACATCCACCACCTTGTCGCCGAGGCGTGGCCCTGGCGGGATTTGGATTGTCAGGTCGTCCCTCTCGATTTCGAAGCTCTGGGAGGCCAGTTCGTTGTATCTGGTGATGCGCGCCTGGTTCTGCTTTTGGCGTGCGGCCGGCGTCGCGGAAATCCATTCCAGCTCCCGTGCAAGCAGCTTTTGCCTGGCTGTCTCCTTCTTTTCGATTTGACGGAGGATCTCCTGTTTTTGCTTGAGCCAGGAGGAGTAGTTGCCCTCGAATGGGATGCCGCGGGTATTCTCGATTTCAAGGATCCACTTCGTGATATGGTCGAGGAAGTATCTGTCGTGGGTGACGATGATGACCGTGCCCGGGTATTCCCTGAGCGCCTGCTCCAGCCAGGCGATGGTCTCTGCGTCCAGGTGGTTTGTGGGTTCGTCAAGCAGCAGCAGGTCTGGCTTTGCGAGAAGTGCCTTGCATAGCGCGACACGCCGCTTCTCGCCGCCGGAGAGCTTTGTCACATCCGCATCGTCGGGTGGAAGCACCAGTGCGTCGCTTGCCACGTCCAGCAGGTGGTCGAGATTCCACCCGTCCAGCCTGTCGATCTCGTTCTGGAGGAAGTCGAACTCGTCGTTCAGCTTGTCGGTCTCCTTCTGCGTGAGGTCGGGATCCCCCATCTTCTCCATGACCTGGTCGTATCTGTCAATCAGGTTCTGGATGGGGGCCATCGCCTCCTCAAGGTTTCCGCGCATGGTCTTCTCGGGGTTCAGACGGGGCTCCTGGGGCACCAGCAACACCCGCATGCCCTTGGTGATGGTCGCCGTCCCCATGATTTCAGTGTCCTCCCCCGCCATGATGCGAAGCAGGGTCGACTTGCCGGCGCCATTGTCGCCGACAATCCCAATCTTGGCGCCAAGGTAGAAGGAAAGGTTGAAGTTCTGAAGCACCGGCTTGTCGCCATAGAATTTGGACATGCCGAGCATCTGGAAGACGAATTGCTGTGCCATGGTGTTGTGTCGGAATGGGTTGGCGTGGCTTGAATGCGAAAAGGGGAAGGGCCGGGCGGGGAGGCGGATGCGCCCGTGAGCCGGATTCGGCCGTTGCGAAACCAAATGCGGGCATTATTTTAGTCGCCCTGTTCTCCAAGGACAGGCAACGCCTCCCGGAAGACAGCGCGGTCGCGCCACCCCCATGGGATGGGCGGCATAATGTAATCCCCTTCAATGCCTTGATATTCAACACACCCCCGCTATGGAAAGACTTAGGACAATCTCGGAATCAATGGCAAGGCTCAGGACGGAACTGGCAAAGGTATTCGTCGGACAGGAGGAGGCGGTGGAACTCCTCCTGGTGGCGCTGCTGGCGGGAGGACACGCAATGCTCACAGGAGTCCCGGGACTTGGAAAGACAAAGCTCGTCAGATCCGTGTCCGCCCTCCTGGGACTCTCGTTCAGAAGAATACAGTTCACACCAGACCTCATGCCCGCGGATATCATCGGCGGGGAAATCCTCGAACAAGACCCCGAAACCGGACGCAGGGCATTCAGATTCCAGGAGGGGCCAATCTTCACACAGTTCCTGCTGGCGGACGAAATCAACAGGACGCCGCCTAAGACGCAGGCCGCACTCCTGGAGGCAATGGGGGAACGGCAGGTCACTTCCGCAGGGGCAACCAGACGACTCCCGGAGCCATTCTTCGTCCTCGCAACGCAAAACCAACTGGAACTCGAAGGGACATACCCACTCCCCGAGGCACAGCTGGACAGGTTCCTCCTGAATATCGTAATGGACTACCTCGCGCCAGACGAGGAGGCACGCATGGTCGCCGCCACGACCGGCGCCGCAGAACCCGCACTGGAACCTGTCATAAAGGTGGATGAACTGCTGGAGATGCAGAGGCTCTGCCGTGAGATCGTCGCTCCCGCAAGTGTCGTCGAAGAGGCCGTGGAGATCTGCGCCGGGACACGCCCGAACACGCCGGCGGTCCGCCCGGAATTCCAAAAATACCTGAGGTGGGGCGCGGGAAGCCGGGCGTCACAGGCGCTTGTCCTCGCAGGAAAGGCACGGGCAATGATGCAGGGCAGAGGAAATGTGTCCACGGACGATATACATAAACTCGTCCTCCCAGTCCTCAGACACCGCATCATCCTGAACTACCAGGCGGCCGCCGACGGAATGACCATCCCAAAACTACTCGATTATCTGCACTGACCCACATCCGAAAAAAAGGAAATTGGCGCACATCCTTCACACAAGTGCCATTGACATGGTTGCGGCAGGGTGGAAAAAACAGAGTATGAATATCCTTAACTGTCTTGTATACGCCTATATGTGATATAGGTATTAAGAAAAAGCTGTTTGTTGGGTGAAAAGGCCGACAATGACAGTCCAGGAAAGAGGTCATTCCAAATACGGAACAGTCAAGGAGAATATGTCCTGAATTAGCCCGTATTCAGCAGTAAAGTCATGTAATTCCCTGAATGTAACCGAATTGTCATGAATTTACACTCCTTCTTGTTCAAATTGACATGCAAAAAACTTGGAAAAAAACTCCAATTCCACTTGAATTGATCTTGAAAATGCCTATAATAGCAGTGGACGCGAAATTGCCGTGGGAGAGAGGTAGGTTTTCCATTATATTCTGAAGATGTCTAAATACATTGCACGAGTTGGTGTTACAGATGCTGCTGCTAGTCCGCAGCCTCTGGAGAAACACCTTTTCAATGTTGCAATGACTTGTGGAGGCTATCTAAGGAGTTATGGTCTTGAAAAAACAGGAATACTACTGGGGCTTATCCATGACATTGGCAAGTATTCTGATGGTTTTCAGAACTATATACAATCTCTTGGCGGTCTTAAAAAAGAGGGAGATTCTGGTTTTTTGCGAGATGCGGAGAAATATCGCGGGAAAATCCCTCATGCTGAAGCTGGTGCCTGGTATCTTGAAAGTCTTGACGCAATCTTCGAACATTGTCCAGATTTGAAGATATTACTTGAAATGCCAGTCGTCTATCATCATTCATATCTTGAGGATATTTATGCTCCTGATGGTGAAGCACCATTTCTCAATAAAAAGAAAGAAAGTTTTAGATACTTTGATGCATTACACGATATCTTCGGGCGCATCGATCCAGGTATTCAGAATTTGGTTAGGGAGATTGTTGTCGACAAGTCATTTGCTAGTGAAGTGAAGTCTTTTTATGATGGCTTGTCCTCCTTCGCAATTAAAATGCCTACATCAACATGCGAAGAAATGCAGTTAAAACAAAATGTCATAGCTTACGGAAGAGCTATTCTGACAAGGTTGCTGTACAGCGCATTGATTGATGCGGATAGGATAGATGCAGCGGGGCGTTCTCCGAATGACTTTGACGAATGGGATTCCCTTGCGAAAAAAATGGAACGGAGGCTTTCGGGATTCTCTTCCGACGGCAAAATCGACAAGATACGGGCGAAGATTTCCCAGAAGGCGCTCGAAGCCTCCACCTCGCCTGATTATCCCCCCGGAGTCTATCGCTTCACCATTCCCACCGGCGGTGGAAAGACATTTGCTGCACTTCGTTTCGCCCTCCACCATGCGGCTCGCCACAAGATGAAGCGCATCATATATGCAGCTCCTTTCCTCTCGATTCTCGAACAGAACGCCGAGGCAATCCGGAGGATTATCGACGATGTGGCAGGAGAATACGTTCATGAATGCCACAGCAATGTGTTGCGCGACAGGGATGACGAGGCACCATCTAGCCAGATATCTGAAAATTGGGACGCGCCTATCATCGCAACCTCGATGGTTCAGATACTGAACGCAATGTTCTCAGGTGAAAGCAGGTACGCAAGACGCTTCCATCAACTCGGCGATTCTGTAATTATTCTCGATGAAATCCAGTGCCTTCCTCTCGAAATGACTTACATATTCAATTGCATGGTTAATTTCATTGCGGAAAGGATGCATTCCACGATTATTCTCTGCTCTGCGACTCAGCCGGCATTTGAAAAGACTTCCTGTCCGATAAACATCAACGGTGAAATATACCCGGACAAGGAGACGTTGTTCACAGAACTGAAGCGCGCCGAGACGGAATATGTCCACACGAAGAATCCCGATGGGAGCGATTCCCAATTTGAAACGAAGGATAGTGTCCTGAAGTTCGTCTCCTCGAGGATAGACGAAATCAGCCATTCCTTGTTGGTCATTTGCAATACTAAACCCCACGCAGCGGAACTATTCAGCAAGTTGAAGGAAGCGCATGGGGATTGCCTTGTCTTCCACTTGAGCACGAACCTTTGCGCCGCACATCGCAAGGATGTGCTGAAGGACATTCGGGCTTCTTTAGCTGACTCCTCCAGGAAGGTTATCGTCGTTTCAACCTCTCTGATAGAGGCCGGGGTCGACATCTCCTTTGAGTGCGTCGTCCGGATGATGACCTCCCTGGATTCGATTGCGCAGTCTGCGGGGCGCTGCAACCGAAATGCGGAATCCGCCATGGGACATGTGTATGTCCTTGACAATCCCCGTGGGATAAGGCTTACTCCCTCCGTCGAAGCCTGGAGTGTCTCTTCCAAGTCGGCTCTTTTACGATACAACCGCATGAAGGAGAAATACGATAACGATCCCTTGTCTCCTGCTCTTCTTAACTTCTACTACGCAGAACTCTATAGTGCGAACAAGGAACGTTTGCCTTATCCGCTGGGCGGCATGGGTGGCAATCTCCCAAAGGAGGAAACACTTTTTGATTTACTGGGGTTCAATCAAAAATCACTGGCTGCCTTTCGCCGATTGAGAGGCACAGCGGGCATCTCAACGAAGATCCACTCCGCGTACAAGACTGCTGGGCGTTTTTTCAGGGCGCTTGACGATTTGACAAGTTCCTCCGTGATTGTACCCTACGGGGATGGCAAGAGGATAATCGCTCAAATTCTTCAAAGCGATTCCTCAAGAAATCCCGGCGTCTTCAATAAATTGATACGCGATGCGCAGCTCTACACTGTTAATGTTACCGAAAATGTCGAAAGGAAACTGAAGGACACGAAGGCCGTCTTTTCGATATCAGAGGAGTATGGCATTCTCGCGGCGCGCGAGAGCGACTATTCCGAAGAACTTGGCCTCGCCGTAGGGCAGGGGCATCTTGAGACCTTGAATTTCTAGTTTACTTCAATCATTTAAGGAGAAACACAATTATGGACAACACAGTCAGTTTTGTAGTTAGAGGGCGGTATGCTCTCTTTACGGATCCGTATTCAAAGATAGGCGGTGACAAGACTTCTTATCCTGTGCCGACATACGAGGCACTGAAGGGCATTGCCAAGTCAATTTACTGGAAACCGACCTTCATCTGGATCATAAAGCGAGTCAGGATTCTAAATCCTATTCGAATGGAGAGCAAGGGGGTAAAACCTCTGAGAATGCATAATCCCCAGCCAACACTTGCCTACTATAGTTATCTTTCCGATGTGGCCTATCAGGTTGAGGCTAGGTTTGTCTGGAATATGTTCCGCGGTGAGGAGTATTCAAAGGACAGGATTGATGGTAAGCACTATACAATTGCAAAATCAATGATAGAGAAGGGAGGCAGAAGGGATATCTTCCTTGGCACACGCGAGTGCCAAGGGGAGGTTGAACCATGCGTTTTTGGTGAGGGAGATGGTTACTACGATGGTAAGGGAAGTCGGCCTTTTGGAATAATGTTCCACAGTTTTGCATATCCGGACGAGACAGGTGTCAATGAGTTACGGACTCGTTTTTGGGATGTCGAGATGAGGGATGGTGTCATAGAGTTTCCCTCCCCGGAAGAATGTGACCCCAATATGACTCGATTCATTCGGAAGATGACGCCGGTTCCACTGAAATCAAGCGGATTAGGAGAGGAGGCAATTAGATATGAGCTGGATTGACAAACTTGCCAGGACCTACGAATTAAACAATGGAAGCCCGGGACTCGTTCCTCCCTTCCATGTGGGAAAGGTTTCTCACGTCATTGTTACTCTCGATCCCAGTTCTTCCTTCGTTGATGCCAGGCTGCTTTTGGACAAGAAGGAACAGGAGAAGATAATTCCATGTACTGTAGATTCGCAATCAAGGACATCGGGGTTGTGTCCTCATCCCTTGTTTGACACACTTCAGTATATTGCTGGTGATCTTGAAGATTGCTTCATCCCATCGTCAGGAATCAAGGTTGACAAGGAGAAACTCCATGATGCGTTTGAACTGTACATAAATCAATTACGAGGATGGTGCGAGGCAAAGCAAAATAGGCTGGTGGGTATTGTCTACCAATATCTCACAAAAAAATGCCTTGCGGGTGATTTAGTCAGGAAGGGAATTCTTCCTGCAGATGAGTATGGACGGGTTTTTCTTGAAGCTCCCAGTAGCAGTTTTTCTTCTGAATACCCCATATACAAGGTTGTTACAGGAGGCGATTTGTCAAAGGCGTTCATTCTTTTTGAGATATCTGAAGCCGGTGATGATGGAACAACAGTCAGACTGTGGGAAGATAAATCAGTAAGAGATAGCTGGCAGAGTTATTACATGGATATGTTGTTGGCTGATCCTGAATCCTTAAAAGGTTTTTGTCAGGTTACCGGCAAGGACACCATCCTTGCTAAGATGCATCCGAAGCAAATATGTAATTCGGCGGATAATTCAAAAATCATTTCATCAAATGACGACCAGGGTTTTACTTATCGTGGACGCTTTGAGGAGCCTATGCAAGCATGCGGCATTGGTTTGGAGGTGAGCCAAAAAGCACATGCTGCTCTGCGCTGGCTACTAGCCAAACAAGGGATGCATGAGGGTTCCATGTATCTCGTCACATGGGCGGTAGACGATAATCCCAAGATCCCTAAACCTAATGTCAATACCTTCGAACTGTATTGCGACGAGGAGATGGAGGAGGATTTCACCCCGCCCGATACGGCAGATGCTGCAGCACATGCCTTAAACAAACTCATTAATGGGTATAGCGCAAGGCTAAATGCAACGGGATTGTGCTTGATTGTTCTTGATGCTGCCACATGTGGATGCCTTGCAATCAAAACGTTCCGCGACCTGGAGGAATCTATCTATTTTGCAAACATCCGTAAATGGCATACAGAATGTGCGTGGTTGCAATTTTGTGGAAAGGACAAAAAGTCGGGGAAGGAGATTCGATTCTACGGGGCCCCCTCACCACGAGATATCGCAAAAGCGGCATACGGTCCAATGAAGGAGGATGATTCGCGAATAAAGAGCATTGTATCCCGTCTGCTCCCGTGTATCATTGACGGCACAAGAGTTCCGCGTGACATTCTTGATGCTGTTGTTCGTCGTGCATCCCACTTCGAATCGGCGGAATACACAGCCTTCAGAAGGAATCTAAGCATTGCTTGCGCACTTTATAGATACAACAATCCAACCAATCCAGAAGGAGGAAGTTACAAAATGTCACTAGATCAGAACTTGAAGTCCAGGGACTATCTCTACGGTCGTCTTCTGGCGATTGCTGACTACCTTGAAAAATCCGCAATGTCCGATTCAGAGCAGTCACGTCCGACAAATGCAATGCGTCTTATGGCCTGCTTCTCAGAACACCCCTATTCTACTTGGCGCAATCTTTACAATCAGCTAAATCCGTATAGGGTAAGACTTGCATCGAACAATCCTGGCTTGTCGGTCTTTCTTGAGAAACTGATGTCCGAGGTATTTGGTCTTTTCAGCCAAGAAGACTACTCGTCCAATAGGCCACTTTCAGGCGAATATCTACTTGGTTTCTACTGTCAGAAGCAGTCATTCTACACAAAGAAAACATCGTCAACAGAAGTTGTCGACAACAAAGAGGAAAGCGAACAGGAATAACAAGGAGGGTTTAGAAGATGTCTTTAAGTAACAAGATTGATTTTGCAGTTGTTTTTTCCGTGGACCACGCGAACCCAAATGGGGATCCCCTCAACGGGAATCGTCCCCGCACGACATACGAGGGATTTGGTGAGGTTTCCGATGTTTGCCTGAAGCGCAAGCTCCGTGACCGCCTTCAGGAGGCAGGCGAGAAGATTTTTGTCCAGTCTGATGACCGTCGTAACGATGAGTATTCCACCCTCAAGAATCGCGCCAGCGCAATGTTGAATGGCATCAAGGCAAATGAGTATGGAATGCGTGCCTGCGAAACATGGTTTGACGTGCGCGCCTTCGGGCAGCTCTTTGCTTTCAAGAATGACAAGAAGGGGGGCGTCGGGAGCGCAGACAGCGTGTCCATTGGAATCCGCGGTCCTGTGACAATTCGTTCTGCTTTCTCCGTAGAACCCGTCGATGTTGCCAGCATTCAGATTACAAAGAGTGTTAGTTCCGAAGGGGATGGCACGAAGAAGTCATCTGACACCATGGGCATGAAGCATCGCGTCGATTCCGGCGTCTATGTTTTCTATGGCGCCATGAGTCCTCAACTTGCCCAGAAGACCGGCTTTTCCGACGAAGACGCAGAAAAGATTAAGAGACTTCTTCCAAAGCTTTTTGAGAATGACGCCTCATCGGCGCGTCCCGATGGCAGTATGCGTGTCCTCAAGGTCATCTGGTGGGATCATGGATGCCCCAATGGCAGATGTTCTTCGGCAAAGGTTCACTCTTCACTGAAGGTCGGCAAGGATGGCTCGATTGACCTCACTCCCATTCCTGGAGTGGAGGCAACGCTGGTCGAGGGCTTCTGAAGAGTTCTGTAATACAGTCGCAACACGTTGATGGACGGGTATCCAGACGAGGATGTCATCCAGCTCTCCGCAGTGCAGCATTTTGTCTTTTGCAAAAGGCAATGCTACCTGATTCACCAGGAGCAGTTTTGGAGTGACAATATCTTCACGGTCTCCGGCACTCTCGCCCATCAGCGTGTGGATTCCGATGCGGTCTCATATTCGCCAGACGGTCTGAAGCAGGTCCGCTCTCTTCTTCTATCTTCGACAAAATACGGATTGAGCGGGCGGGCTGACCTGATTGAATTCGATGAGGAAAATGGCAAGGTCTTTCCTGTCGAATACAAGGTGGGCAAGCCCAAATCAGACAATCGGGATGCAGTTCAACTCTGCGCCCAGGCTTTTTGTCTCGAGGAGATGCTTAATTTTTCTGTGCCAAAAGGGGCGATTTACTATGGACGTTCCCACAGACGCCTTGAGATAGAATTCAACGACAAACTACGCAAGGAGACAGAGGAAATCATAAGACAGGTCCATGAACTATTTCGTTTGGATGAGCCACCTCCCCCTGTGGAGGATGAGGAAAAATGTTCGAATTGCTCGCTTAAGGATTATTGTCTCCCTGTCTTGTCAAAAAGAAGGAGAGTTGACCGGTATCTCAAAAAAATGCTTTTTGATGAAGGGTCTTTGACGTGAAAAAGCTTCTAAATGTTCTGTACATCACGTCCCAGGGAGCATTTCTTTCCCTGGAGGGGGAGACTATAGTTGTATCGGTCAAGGGCGAAAAAGTCGGACAAATCCCCCTTTTGAACCTCCAGGGCATTGTTTGTTTTGGGAATGTCCTGTGTACGCCTTTTCTAATGGGAGCTTGCGCTGACCATGGCGTTTCAATTTCATTCTTGACAGCAAACGGCCGTTTTCTGGCAAGAGTGCAGGGTGGTGTTACTGGCAATGTTCTCTTGCGACGTTCCCAGTTTCTTGTTTCGGAGGAGCCTTCCAGACGCTCTCGGATCGCAAGTATGTTTCTTTTTGCAAAGGTTCTAAACTCAAGAACGAATATACAGCGTTTTCTGAGAGATTATGAAGATGTATGTGATGAACAGACCCGATGCAAACTGGAATATGCAGTCAAGGTGATGAAAAGGACAGCTGGCGCTATTGAGGCCAATATGTCAACTGAAGATTTCATTCCAATAGAGGAGTTGATGGGACTTGAGGGTGCCACAGCGAATCTCTATTTCTCATGCTTCCCTGCGTTGATTTTGAAGCAAAGGGAGAGTTTCGCATTTCGTGGCCGCACCCGTCATCCCCCCCTTGACAAAGTAAATGCACTTCTTTCGTTTGCGTACACTCTCCTTGCTCATGATTGTGTCGGGGCATTGGAGTCCGTGGGGCTTGACCCTCAGTTCGGATTTCTTCATTCATTACGCCCCGGTAGACCTGCCCTTGCTCTTGATTTGATGGAGGAATTCAGGGCAAGTCTCGCCGACAGGCTAGTTCTCTCGCTCATCAATCGCTTCCAGATCAACGCCGCGGATTTCAAGACGACTGAGACAGGAGCTGTCCGAATGAATGAAGAATCTAGAAAGACTTTGATTGAAGCATGGCAGGAACGTAAGCAGGAAGAAATCGTTCATCCGTTCCTGAAGGAGAAGATGAAGATAGGTCTGCTTCCATACGCTCAAGCCCTGATCCTGGCGCGGCACCTCCGAGGAGATATCGAGGACTATCCACCCTTCATTAGTCGGTGAGGTGCTAATTGACATGCATGTTGTTGTGAGCTACGATGTAATGACCTCCTCGGACGGAGGACAAAAACGCCTGCGTCATGTGGCAAAAATCTGTAAGAATCACGGGCAACGTGTCCAGTTCTCGGTCTTTGAATGTCAACTTGACTGGGCGCAATATCTCGTTTTCAAGGATCAGGTTCTTAAGGCTTTAGATCTGGAACAGGATAGTATTAGGTTCTATCTACTTGGAAACAAAAGCGATACAAAAATAGAACACTGCGGGGTAAAGTCAAGCCGCAATCTCGAAAAGGATACCTTGTTCCTATAAACGCGAACCGTTGGTTATTCTTCTCTGCTAGTAGAGGTTCGCGCAAGGTGTAACTCGTTGTGTGCAAGGTAGTTATATGCGTGATTAACTCCTCGCCGTTCGCTCTTTGACAATCGGATCCGACCTTCGCGGAATAAACTCTTGTGACTATTTGGGCTCAAGATGTTATCTTAACAGGGTTGCCCCCCGCGTGGGGGCATGTATTGAAACTGCTAATTACTCGTTTGCGCAGCAACCGCAGGTTAGTTGCCCCCCGCGTGGGGGCATGTATTGAAACTTCTACCTTGGTTGGTAAGCACCCCGAGGATTTGTTGCCCCCCGCGTGGGGGCATGTATTGAAACGACCTTTGCCGCGACTTTTCCACTTTGGTTGGTAAGGTTGCCCCCCGCGTGGGGGCATGTATTGAAACACCTCTGCGCTCCCTTGGCCGCAAAAAGGTGCCGGTTGCCCCCCGCGTGGGGGCATGTATTGAAACTTGCTCTGCTGAAGGATGCGATCAAGCTTCTCCCGTTGCCCCCCGCGTGGGGGCATGTATTGAAACGAGGAATCCTAGCATGTTGAATACCCCTAAACTACCCGTTGCCCCCCGCGTGGGGGCATGTATTGAAACAGATGCTCGAGCATTCAAAGCAACAGTTGCGTCGTTGCCCCCCGCGTGGGGGCATGTATTGAAACTGTAAGTGGACGGACGCTTGATACTGCAACGGGGCGTTGCCCCCCGCGTGGGGGCATGTATTGAAACGAGAAAATACCGAGGAAGAGGCATCGGATTGCCACGTTGCCCCCCGCGTGGGGGCATGTATTGAAACCTTAAGTCTCTGCGCAAGCGTTTTGACGGTCAACGTTGCCCCCCGCGTGGGGGCATGTATTGAAACATACCGTGCCACAGAGTTCCGGCACTGGAACTACGTTGCCCCCCGCGTGGGGGCATGTATTGAAACTACTCGCTACGATTACTACTGGCCTGCGTTGTCAAGTTGCCCCCCGCGTGGGGGCATGTATTGAAACGGTGATGGCGTTTGCCATCAGGAGTTTAAGCGGATGTTGCCCCCCGCGTGGGGGCATGTATTGAAACCCATCCTCAATTCGGTTATACTGACGGCGCAGGTTGTTGCCCCCCGCGTGGGGGCATGTATTGAAACAGCAAGTCTTTTACCGAGCATGGCATTATTCTCGGGTTGCCCCCCGCGTGGGGGCATGTATTGAAACGCCTAAGTATCCCAGACGCATGCGATGGCTCGGTTGCCCCCCGCGTGGGGGCATGTATTGAAACCTAATGGAGGTAATAACATGTCTGACTATCGTAGTTGCCCCCCGCGTGGGGGCATGTATTGAAACATTGCGGCATCAAGTGAAGCAAGGACATTGTCAGTTGCCCCCCGCGTGGGGGCATGTATTGAAACCTTGTGATAGTTATCTTTTTGGTGACTATACAATTGGTTGCCCCCCGCGTGGGGGCATGTATTGAAACGCAAGAACAGTGTAGTCACAGGATGAGACTACTGTTGCCCCCCGCGTGGGGGCATGTATTGAAACACAAATGTCCGCATACTTGCGACCAACAAAAAGAAGTTGCCCCCCGCGTGGGGGCATGTATTGAAACTTTGAGTCCCAAATTTATTGAGGAAAATCCTCCATGTTGCCCCCCGCGTGGGGGCATGTATTGAAACTTTGTCCATTAAGTGTAACCCCTGAAAAATAGAGTTGCCCCCCGCGTGGGGGCATGTATTGAAACACATCTATATGCAAAATGTCAGATATAGTGTTGAGTTGCCCCCCGCGTGGGGGCATGTATTGAAACGGTCCGTTCTGACCTTACTTATCAGCAAGGACTCGAGTTGCCCCCCGCGTGGGGGCATGTATTGAAACCCGAAGCGTGCCATAAATTTTTTGGAGATAAATAGTTGCCCCCCGCGTGGGGGCATGTATTGAAACAGGGAGGGGGCTTAAGGAGCCCCCCCCTGCCCCCCGTTGCCCCCCGCGTGGGGGCATGTATTGAAACAATATCCATTCACGAGACCTTGTAAAATTTGATGTTGCCCCCCGCGTGGGGGCATGTATTGAAACACCAAGGTCCTTCTGTCGTTGATGATAGTGGCAAGTTGCCCCCCGCGTGGGGGCATGTATTGAAACGCTCTGTCCGGTCTGATCTTACCTACCAGCAAGGTTGCCCCCCGCGTGGGGGCATGTATTGAAACGCCTGCTCCTTGCCTGTCATTGCCTCTGCAACCTGTTGCCCCCCGCGTGGGGGCATGTATTGAAACCATCCTCCTTGCGTTTTTGGGAATCCTCCAATCCTGTTGCCCCCCCGCGTGGGGGGCATGTATTGAAACTTCAATACAAAGGATACTCAAGATGTCAATCAAAGTTGCCCCCCCGCGTGGGGGGCATGTATTGAAACATCAAGATAGACAGGAATCAACTTACCAGCAGAAAGTTGCCCCCCCGCGTGGGGGGCATGTATTGAAACAGCACGAGAAGACACAGGCAGAAATTGACCAAATGTTGCCCCCCCGCGTGGGGGGCATGTATTGAAACCATTTGTCCTTAAGAAAGTCGTAACCTTTCTTAGTTGCCCCCCCGCGTGGGGGGCATGTATTGAAACAAGCGTCCGCAGACTTACAAGACTGCTTTCTCTGTTGCCCCCCCCGCGGGGGCATGTATTGAAACCGAGGCAATCCAATGCCTTTGCCTAGGTATTTCTTGTTGCCCCTCCGCGTGGGGGCATGTATTGAAACAGCTTGTCCGTCGCACCCGGGTCTGCCAAGAAAGTTGCCTCCCACGGGGGCATATATTGAAACACGCGCTCCTCTGTCTCCTTCATCGCGCCCTTGTGTTGCCCCTCAAAGGGTATGTATTGAAGCCAGTTCTTCGCATCCGCTAGGAGATGGGCTGGAAAAGCACGTTGACCGCTCGCGCATTTCCCGGTAGATTTCATAGACCTCGCGGTATTCGCGCCGCACTTCTGTGTTTCGTTTCATCAACTCGCTATCACTCTGGCCCTCTTCTTCTTTTTGGTGGCTTGTTATGTTGAATGTCTCTTTTTTTCTTGTAAATCTGCTTTTTTATAATATATTTTTGTCAATTCTAGTTTGTTTAATTTTTTTCTTAAGAGATTTTTTTAAAACACTCTTTTTGTTTTGAATAATTGGGGTCAAGATGAAAGTAGACATCGGAATTGCGACGGCAATCGACGCTTACCTAGCGGACAACGGCATGACCGCAAAGGAGCTGGCTGAGAAAATAGGTGTTACAGCTGCCAGCGTCGTTCTCTGGAGAAGGCCGGGGCGTGGCATAACGGGCAAGTGGTGGAGCCGCCTTTTTCCGCTCCTGATGCCCTACCTACCAAAAAGTCGCATATACATAGGTTCCGACGGTGAGGAGCATTATGTAAGCTCCGAGGAGAAGTCTGTAAAGTCATATTCTAAGTTCGACATCGGCTCTGCGGTAATAAACGTCCCCCTGCTGGATGAATACGCGCTGCGCTCCTACGTGCCCATGGCTGAGTCCATAGAGCAGTTCGCTGTCCACGCATGCCTCCCCCGCCTCCAGCACCTCAACAGGCTTGCGGGATGCGGCGGCGTGTTCGCCTACGACCTCCGGGAGTCGAAATGCGGAGTGCCGCAGGGTGCGCATCTGTTTGCCAGTACCGAGGCGCGTCCAAAAAACGGATGCCTTGTGCTGGGGGTAAGGACGGGCGGCGAAATTACTCTGGGAAGATTCTTTCTCGAGGATGGAAAGGTAACCTACGGAGGGGTTTCCTTCCCCGTCGGGAGTCTATGCGAGTTGTTCACGCTCTTTGCTCCTGTCCTCAGATACGAGGTCACCTGCTTCTAGTCACCACCTATATCCTTCCGAGTGTGTCGTCCCGTTGCTTCTCCTCCCCCTCATGCGAGGGCATGAATTGAAACCGGTTCTCCGCATCCGCTAGGACGGGCGGGAAAAGCCCGACGACAGCTCATGCATTTTCCCGGTAGATTCCATAGATCTCGTGGTATTTGATCTTGCGATATTTGCGCCGCACTTCTGTGACTCGTTTCACCAACTTGTTCATCTCTCTAATCCTCTCCTCCTTTTTTTGCTGGCATGCAACCCCTTTCTAAATTAAAAAGAATTATCCGTCCTGTGACGCAAGCTTTTTAGTGATATTTTTTAAAAAAACTTTTTTTGCATTATCTTTCTTCCAAAGGCAAAAACAACGCAGGAGTTGCAAAATGAAAGTTGACATCGGCATAGCGACTGCCATCAACGCCTATCTCGCCACTGAGCGCATGACCGCTAGGCAGCTGGCGAAAAACATCGGCGTAACCGAGCCCACGATTGTCATGTGGAGGCGGCCTGGTCGGGGCATCACCGACAAGTGGTGGCAGGTCATATACCCTCTTATCAAGCCCTATCTACCCAAAAGCCGAATCTATATTGCGTCGGACGGGCAGGAACACTATGCGAGTGCAGAGGACAAGGCGGTTAAGTCATACAACGCCTTCGGACTCGACTCTGCAGTAATAAACGTTCCCTTGCTGGATGAATACGCGCTGCGCTCCTACGTGCCCATGGCTGAGTCCATAGAGCAGTTCGCTGTCCACGCATGCCTCCCCCGCCTCCAGCACCTCAACAGGCTTGCGGGATGCGGCGGCGTGTTCGCCTACGACCTCCGGGAGTCGAAATGCGGAGTGCCGCAGGGTGCGCATCTGTTTGCCAGTACCGAGGCGCGTCCAAAAAACGGATGCCTTGTGCTGGGGGTAAGGACGGGCGGCGAAATTACTCTGGGAAGATTCTTTCTCGAGGATGGAAAGGTAACCTACGGAGGGGTTTCCTTTCCCGTTGGGAGCCTACGCGAGTTGTTCACCCTCTTTGCCCCTGTCCTCAGATACGAGGTCACCTGCTTCTAGTCACACCTATATATTTCCGAGTGTGTCGTCCCGTTGCCCCCCCGCGTGGGGGGCATGTATTGAAACGTGACATCGGCGCGCAACCGCCACGCCGTCAGGTTGCCCCCCCGCATGGGGGGCATGTATTGAAACGTCGAGCACGGTATTGTTCTTGGTCTCGTCTCCTGTTGCCCCCCCCGCGTGGGGGGCATGTATTGAAACCCCGTCCGTCCTTTCACTGCCTGTTCAAGGCGTCCGTTGCCCCCCCCGCATGGGGGGCATGTATTGAAACACTGCCTGTAGCAAGCGTCCTGCGATTGCTCTTGGTTGCCCCCCCGCGTGGGGGCATGTATTGAAACACTATGGATTGCTCCTGTCTTGCTCGGTTGACTCGTTGCCCCCCCGCGTGGGGGGGGGCATGTATTGAAACATTGACGCTCCGACTGGGATGGGTAAGACAGAAGTTGCCCCCTCACGGGGCATGTATTGAAACTCGCAATAGTTGACGTTCCATGCAAACGCGTGGAACGTCAACTATTCGATTATTCTGAGTCCTCGTTACATCTCGTCTTTCAGGTCCTCGTCAGGGAGTAGAATTCTTCTTCTCCAAGTTTTTCCATCAAGATTGATTATATCTCATTCCGGAATATTATTTTTTAAATTTAGACCTGCCCACTTTTCCACGGATAGTTTTTCCCGAATTAATTCACATATACGGGCTCCCACATCATAAAGCGTCCGCCCGCTTCCTCCGACACATACAAATCATTCGCAACGTCATGCCTTTCGCTTCCGTGCCGCATGAACGCGATGAGGGAGCATAACGCGTTACAAGAGGGAGTCACGCCAGGAGACGGAGATTCTATCCTTTTATAGTCTTACAACTATCATGGAATAAACAAGATAGTCTGGTGACCCGAGGGAGATTCGAACTCCCGACCCCCTGCTTAGAAGGCAGATGCTCTATCCGACTGAGCTATCGGGTCATGTCATAATTTTCCCCTGACAAACTGTCGCCTTTGGGAATTTGCAAACCATAAGTCCATTTCGTTGGTTTTCAAGTAGTGGCGTAGTGTTTTGGGGTGATAATGTGGCGTGGTGTGTCCCCGTGGCGTGACAAAATGTCGCGAGTTCCTTGATTACGGGAGCATGCCATTCATGGCACGTCCCTTGCTATGCGGAGAAGGTTTCCACTTGAAATCAGGATTTCACACAGGAGGTAACGATATGAACTTTGACCAATTCACAGTAAAATGCAGAGAGGCTGTCAGCACTGCCCAGCAGACAGCCGCCAAGTTTCACCACCAGGAGTTGACTGGACTTCACCTGCTGTATGGTCTTTTGTCCCAGGAGAATGGCCTTGCGTCCTCCATCCTTGGCAGGATGGGTGTTGACGTGAACCGTTTGACTGCTTCGGTCGAGGGGGAGATGGCCAAGCTTCCCCGTGTTTCAGGCGACAATGTCCAGGTGTATGTCGGCAGCGAGTTGAACCAGGTTCTTACGAAGGCTGACAAATGGCGTGAGGACTTCAAGGATCAATTTGTGAGTGTCGAGCACCTGCTTCTTGGTCTGGCGTCCGTTGGTGGCAAGGCGAAGGAACTCCTTTCCGCGTATCAGGTAGTGGAGTCTGGCTTGCTCAACGCAATCAAGGAAGTCCGTGGCAACCAGCGTGTCACCAACGACGATCCCGAGGCCACCTACGAGGCCTTGAGCAAATACGGTCGTGACCTCACCCAGGCTGCCCGCAAGGGCAAGCTGGATCCTGTCATTGGTCGTGACGAGGAGATTCGCCGTGTCGTCCAGATTCTTTCCAGGAGGACGAAGAACAACCCGGTGCTCATTGGCGAGCCTGGCGTAGGCAAGACGGCGATTGTCGAGGGTCTTGCCAGCCGTATTGTCCAGGGTGACGTTCCTGAGGGTTTGAAGAACCGTCGTCTGATTTCATTGGACATGGGCGCCCTGGTAGCCGGTGCCAAGTATCGTGGCGAGTTTGAGGAGCGTCTCAAGGCTGTCTTGAACGAGGTCACCAAGTCCGATGGTCAGATCATCCTTTTCATTGACGAGCTTCACACGGTTGTGGGTGCTGGTGCCGGCGATGGTTCGATGGATGCCGGCAACATTCTCAAGCCCATGCTGGCCCGTGGCGAACTTCACTGCATTGGCGCCACCACGTTGAACGAATACCGGAAGTACATTGAGAAGGATCCTGCCCTGGAGCGTCGTTTCCAGACGGTTCTGGTGGAGCCTCCCAGCGTTGAGGATACCATTTCGATTCTGCGTGGTTTGCGGGAGCGCTACGAACTTCACCATGGCGTGACCATCAGGGATTCCGCGCTTGTGGCTGCGGCAGTTCTTTCCGACAGATACATCACCGACAGATTCCTGCCTGACAAGGCGATTGATCTGGTGGACGAGGCGGCCGCGCGCCTCAGGACTGAGATTGACTCCCGTCCTTCCGAGTTGGACGAGGCGATTCGCCGCCGCACCCAGCTTGAGATTGAGCGTTCCGGTCTTTCCAAGGAGAAGGACGACGCCTCCCGTGAGCGTCTGGAGCGTGTTGAGAGCGAGCTTGCCGAGGTGAGGGAGAAGGCCTCCGCCCTTGAGAAGCGCTGGGAGGAGGAGAAGAACTCCATTGGCGAACTCCGCAAGGTCAAGGAATCAATCGAGCTCGCCAACAGGCAGCTTGACAATGCAATCCGCAAGGGCGACCTTGAGACTGCGGGCAAGTTGCGTTACAGCACGATTCCAGGCCTCGAGGCCCAGCGCAAGAGCCTTGAAGAGAAGGGCAAGGCCGCCAAGGAGGACCGTCTGCTGCGCGAGGAGGTCGATGACAACGACGTGGCTGAAATCATCAGCCGCTGGACCCACATCCCCGTGTCGAAGCTGATGCAGGGCGAGCGTGAGAAGCTGCTTTCGCTCCCGGAGAAGCTCCACCAGAGAGTGGTTGGGCAGGACGAGGCAGTCAACGCAGTCTCCGAGGCAATCCTCAGGGCTCGTGCGGGGCTTCAGGATCCCAATCGACCGATTGGCAGCTTCCTCTTCCTGGGACCCACCGGCGTCGGCAAGACCGAACTTGCCAAGACCCTGGCCGCCGACCTATTCGACGACGAGCGTGCGATGATCAGGATTGACATGAGCGAGTACATGGACAAGTACACTGTCTCCAGGCTTGTCGGTGCGCCTCCAGGATATGTCGGCTACGATGAAGGCGGCCAGCTCACCGAGGCTGTCCGCAGGCGTCCCTACAGCGTCGTCCTCTTTGACGAGCTTGAGAAGGCCCACCCGGATGTCTTCAACATCCTTCTGCAGGTGCTTGACGACGGACGTCTGACCGACTCGCACGGCCATGTGGTCGACTTCAAGAACACGGTCATCATCATGACGAGCAACATTGGTTCCGCGGAGATCGTCGACGCGAAGGACGACTCCCAGGGCCAGGTGCGCGACAAGGTGATGGCTCTGCTGAAGAACCACTTCCGCCCCGAGTTCCTCAACCGTCTCGACGACATCGTAGTCTTCCATCGTCTTGACGAGTCCAACATCGAGAAGATTGTCGCGCTTCAGATCAACGCCCTTAAGAAGCGCATGGAGGGCATGCGGATTGCGCTGGAGGTCACTCCGAAGGCAGTCAAGTCCCTTGCCAAGGAGGGATACGATCCTGTGTATGGTGCGCGTCCTCTCAAGAGGGTCATCATCCACAGGCTTGAGAATCCTCTCTCCAAGATGATTCTCGCCGGCAAGGTGAAGGAGGAGCAGGTTGTCCGCGTGGACGCACCCGCCGACTCCGACTCCGACTACATCTTCAATGTGAGGTAGGGTGAAGTAGGGTGAAGTAGGGAGAAGAGGGTAGAATGAAGAGGGTAGTGCGTGGCCACTATGCAGTGGGCTTCCGTTACGGATCGCACGGCGTTGCCGTGCGAGGCGCGCCCGCGCGCGCCAGCCACGCACTTATCCCTCCATTCTCCTCCCTATTCCCTACTTTGCACTTATCCCTCCATTCTCCTCCCTATTCTCTACTTTTTAAGTTCTTCTTGGATTTTTCCTGCGAGGGAGTTTAGTTTATCGAGATAGAATGGGACATTTTCGTCCCGGTTCATTTCATTTGCCTCTTCCTCGAGTTTACTGTTTTCCACGACTGCCACGCTCTTCTTTGTTCCGGTCACGTAGTATCTGACCGTGTCTCCCGCCTTTTTTTCGTTTTTGGAGCGTTCCGCCAGTTCATAGACGGCGGAGCGCTTTCCCTTTCCCGATGCGAGTGCGCTCCTATACGCGTTGACGCTCTGTGTGAGATACTCCTTTCGCAGGAAGTCCTTGATAGGGAAGGTTCGGTTCTGGATTGCCTCCGCGTACCTTTGTTGGAGTTGCGAGAGATCGCTGGAGTCGTTCAGCAGGATTTCCTCGACCGCCTCCCTGATGAATCTGCCCAGGAAAGGTTCCAGGCCCCGGGATCGCAGTGCGGCGCCGTGCAGGATGATTCTCCCATCCTCCTCGAGAAGCGCGTAGTTCTTGCTCTTGTATGAGAACATCGCCTTGAAGAGTCCGTCGAGTTCCACCTCGATTCCCTTCGGGAGATTTTGCTGGATTGCGGACAGCATTGAATCGGGCGTTGCTCCTTTGGGTGGCAGGAAGTAGATTCCGTCCGTGTCCATCTCGATGATTATCGAGCCGTTATCCTCTAGGAGTCCCTTCATGTGTGTGAGGATTTCGCGTCCTTTTGCGGTGACCTTCTGGGCGAGTGCGTAGTCATTGAATGTGCCCTGTGAGAATCCCAGGTATCCGTAGAAGGAGTTGATGAGGATTTTGAAGGAGTTCTGGAGTGCCTGGAACTCATCGCGAAGCGCGGGTGTAGCGGCGGTTTTCGCGGCATCCTTCGCCTGAAGGCGGAACTCGCGGAACTGTTCGAGGAGATGCGAAAAGACCCCGAGGCGGTCGCTTGCCGGGGATGATTTGTCCATGAGCAACACGGATGGATAGAGTGACCGTACATCAAGGTGCCATGCTGGGCGGAAGACTCCCGTCGACTCTGCGGAGGTGAGTGCGCCTTCGAATGGGACGGGATTCTGGGGCGCTGGCAGGGCGCCTTTCCTGTCCAGATATGCGGCGCACAGCATTGCATCGATTCGCGTCGCATTTCCCCTGAGGACGCAGTTCTGGTAGGAGAACGGCAGAAGCTGCGTCTGGTAGAAATAGCTTGGCGAGATGATTTTCGAGAGTCCGTCGGTCTCCCGGACATCGTCGAGATTGTATTCGGCGACCTCCGTGGGATTTGCGTCATACCTGGCCGTCAGTTCGTCCCCGGGGATGTAGACTCTGCCTTCGCGGGCGATTCCGTAGAACTTCGCCGCGTACTTGAGCCCGTAGGACTCCATGTCCCGCCTTGACACGTCTGCCAGCATCACCAGGTGGTATGTGTCGACGATATGCCGTCCGTATGCGTCATAGCGTTTGTAGTTGACCGTGCGTTCCGCGATGTTCAGCCTGCTTTGGCGGCTTGTCGCGCACCTTCCGCATCTTCCGATGGCGAAAGGAATCCTGTATCTCCGGCATCGCTTTTCAAGGTAGTCCAGGTCGAAGGAGAAGAGATTGTGTCCTTCCAGGACATCCGGATCCCGTTTCTGTATTGTTTCGATGACAGTTTTGAGGAGTCCCTCCTCGCCGCCGCATTCTGCCGTCGAGAAGCAGTGTTCGAAGCCATCCGTGTCCTTCAGCGCCACCATGAAAATCTCGTCGCCGGGTTCCATTGCGTTGCAGAATACTCCCGGGACGCTGCTTCTGCACTCGATATCGAGCTGCATTCTCCTCAGTTCGCAGAACTCCATTCCCCTGAAGAGGCGTATTCGGAGGTCGATCATCGCCTGTTGGATTCGGTCTGAGAAGACCCTGTATGGCGCCAGTGGGGATGAGGGCGATTGGCCGGTGAGCTTTTTCAGATCCTTCAAGGCTGCGTCATACTCCTGCCATGTGTTGAAGGAGACCTTGCAGCGATGGAATCCCGGACCGCTGAGCATCTCGGGCGCCGCGCCCTTTCCGAGGCTGGCGGCCAGCTCCGGGCCTGAGACAAGCAGCCACGGCCTGTAGGGGAGGGTGGCAGTCTCCACGGCGGAGCCATCCTCCGTGCGCCTGAAGACCTGGACCGTCCCGTCGTCTGCCACCTCCAGCGCGACAACGCGCGACATGGGGGCTGGGATGACCTCTTCCAAAGACGAGATGAGTGGATTCATTGGTTGCTCCATCGTGAAGGAATTATCTTAACCTGGTGTCGTTGGCGTGCGGCGGGCCTCTTGGCGTCGTCACGTCTAGAATTTAGCATAGGTTGTTTTGTTCAGGCATTTTTTCTACACGGATGCGACTGGGGGGCAGAGTATTTTCGAGAGAGCGCGGGCACATTTGGTTGCGTTGCGACTTCCTTGCCTTGCTCATAGAGGCTCTGCTTCTTGCGGTGGGCGTCGCATTCATCTACTGTGCCGGTGCCGAGGTGGGGGGCGACCTGGCTGGCAAGTGGAGCCGCCAGCTTGTCTGGATTTGCCTTGGCGGCGGTCTCTATGTGGTGACGGCCTCCGTGGACTACCACTTCTGGTGCCGGAAGGGATTATGGTCATATCTTGCTGGAGTTCTGTTACTTGTGATAGTTCTTGTCTTTGGCAAGACACTTAATAACACCCGTGGATGGCTTCGTGTGCCAGGCATAGGGCTCCTGCAGCCAGTCGAGCTGGCGAAGCCCCTCACCCTTGTCTTCCTGGCGTGGCTTGGGACGCGCCCCGCGTTAAGAAACAGCCGGCTTGGTGAATGGCTTCCCGTCCTGGCGCTCTTTGGCGTGACGCTTGTCCCCGTATTCCTGATTTTTCTCCAGCCGGACATGGGGACTGCGCTTGTATTTCTTCCCGTGACCTTTGCCCTGGCGTTTTTGACCGGATTTCGGAAGAGGTGGTTTTTGCTTGGCGCCGGGATTCTGCTTTTCCTTCTGCCCTTTGCCTTTGCCAGCCTGAGCCCCTACCAGAAGGATCGGGTCAAGGTCTTCATCGCCACCCCGTCGCAGAAGCTTGTCCAGGTGGTGAAGGCCGTCGTTCCGGAATCGACGGCGGTTCGGCTCCAGGCGTCCTTGGACGGATTTCTGGCTCCTGCCGACGGGCAGAGCCGTCGTGACGACTGGAACGCCGTCCAGAGCATGCTTGCCGTCGGCTCCGGGGGGCTTACGGGCAAGGGATACCTGAAGGGCTCCCAGCATGTGCTTGGGTATCTTCCAAAGACCATTGCGCCCACGGATTTCATCTTTTCGGTGATTGCGGAGGAGACAGGCTTTCTTGGTGGAGGCGCGGTGATTGCCTTGTTTGCAATCCTGATTCTCTGCTTTTGCAGGACAGCCCTTTTGGCGCGGGACCGCCTCGGTTGCTTCCTTGCCTTTGGGGCGGCCGTGTTTTTCGCGACCCATGCGTTGGTCAATATTTCCATGACGATTGGCGCGGCTCCGATTGTGGGGATTCCGTTGCCATTCGTGAGTTATGGAGGTTCCTTCATGTTGGGAACCATGATGCTGGCGGGGCTTGTCCAAAGCGTTCAGATGCATCGCGAACCGACTCCTGAGGAGATTGCGGCAATGGCCGCCTCGAATGATGACGAGGAGGAGTAGGGTGGCGGGTGCGTGCGGACATTCCGGAAGACATTGAAAACCATGGATGGCAATTGGCTGAGAAAATTCATTGTCCCCGAGTTCAACCGGGCCTTTTGGGTGAGGCTTCTGGCGGTGTCGCTCTCTGTCTTTGTCGTATGCCGTTTTTTCCTGACTCCCGCCTTCACCAATGGCGAGAGCATGGTTCCGACCTACGGGTCGGGTCGGTTTGTCTTGCTTTGGCGGCCGGTATACTGGTTCAGGAATCCCCGTGTCGGCGAGGTCGTGGCCGTGCGCTACAAGGGGGAGAAGGTGATGTTCTTCAAGCGTGTCGTCGCCACCGAGGGGCAGGTCGTGGAGTTTCGCCGTGGCCGCCTCTATGTCGATGGTTACAAGGCCGACCAGGACTGGAACTATCTCACCCAGTGCGACTGGGAGCTTCCGCCCCGCGTGGTGCCTCCCGGCCACGTCTATCTGGTGGGTGACAACAGGGCGATGCCGATGGAGCAGCACATTTTCGGCCATACGTCAATCAGCCGCATTGTAGGGAAGGCGTTGTAGATATGAAGGAGCGAGTGGAGCAGGAGCCTAGATACTGGAGCTACGACCTGGGGGGCGGCTGGGTCGCGATGGCGGGGAAGAGCGACGTGGACAACGACCTCGTCTCCTTCCGTCTTGCAAGGCAGACCGACTACTGGTTTCACTTGAGCGGCGCTCCGGGCAGCCATGTTCTCCTGCGCGGCCCTGAGGGAGAGGTTCCCTCGCGGGAGCTTCTGGAGGCCGCGGCGTCCATTGCCGCGTACCACAGCAAGGCGCGTGATGCGGGGCGTGTTCCGGTGGATTGCTGCCTGGCGAAGTTTGTCAGCAAGCCCCGGCACGTTCCGGCTGGCACCGTCGTCATTTCGCATTCCAGGGTTCTCAAGGTGCGGCCCTGCCTTCCGCCTGGTGAAGGAGTCGCCAGCCCGCAGCCGTGAAGATGACGCACCGCCCCCAAAAACTCCCCTATCGTTCACTATATGTGCACGTCCCCTTCTGTGTCGGTGGAAAGTGCGACTACTGCGCCTTTGCGTCCCGTGGGGGCTGTTCCTCCGAGGAGTGTTCAGCCTATCTTGCTGCTCTTGTCGAGGAGTTCAGGAGGCATTCTGGCAGGTGCGCACCCCTGCGCTCGGTCTTCATAGGCGGCGGCACGCCGTCGTCGCTTTCCGCCAGTGCGTTGTCGCATCTATTGAAGTCCATCCGCGACTCCTTTGAGCTCCAGGATGACTGTGAATGGAGCTGCGAGGCCAATCCCGACTCCCTTACCTCCGAAAAGCTCTCCGTGATGATTGAGGGCGGCGTCAACCGCATCAGCCTTGGCGTCCAGACCTTTTCGCCGCATTTCAGGCAGTCAATCGGCCGCCGGGGTTCATTGGAGAGGCTTCCCGGAATCATTTCCGAGGCCAGGGCGCTTGGCCTCCGAAGGCTGAATCTCGACATGATATACGCGTTGCCAGGCCAGTCCGTCGACGATTGGCGAGGGGACTTGGAGAGTGCCCTCGGCTTCGCCCCGGACCATCTCTCGTGCTACAGCCTGATACTGGAGGAGGGGACGCCGCTGGCCCGGCGCCTCGCCGACTTCCGGGAAGACGAGGAACTCTTCCTGGAATGCTGGAGGCTGAATGACGAACTTCTCGAAAGGCACGGCCTCCGCAGATACGAAATCTCGAATTTTGCACGTGAGGGCGCCCGATGCCGGCATAATTTCGAGGTCTGGCATGGGCAGACATACCTCGGATGCGCCGCAGTCTCCTTCGACGGTGAAATCCGCCAGGCAAATCCCTCCACGCTGGAGGAGTGGCTTTCCGGAACGCCTCCGGAGGCCGACATACTGCCGCCATACGCTCGCGCCAGGGAGGTGCTCGCCTTCGGAATGCGCACCGTTGACGGGTGGGGCTGGCAGGAGCTGGCCGATGCGACGGGGCTCTCCCGCCAGGATGTGGAGGCCATCCCGGGCCTGGAGGAACTGGCCTCGGGGGGGCTGGTCTCACAGGATGGCTACGGCCTCCGGCCAACCCCAAGGGGACTCCTCTTCAACGACCAGGTCGTTTCCGCGCTTCTTGCATAGAGGCGTCCATGCGCCGATTTCCTTTCCTCCGTCCTGTAAAGGGGCTTGGTCGGCATTATAGTAACTCTTGCCTGACAATTGAATCCCGAATCTATCTCACACACCATGTTTTCCGGAGCAATAACGATGAGCAGACGCATAGTTTTTGTTTTCTCCTGCCTCCTTTTCCTTTCGGCCACCTCGCTTTTCGGCGCACGGCGCACCAGCCCATACGACGCACGCTGGAATGAGAAGCGCATTGCGGACATCACCAATGAAGTCCTCAACCAAGTCTCCATCCAGGAGAAGGAATACGTTGAAAAGCTCGAGGAGCGCAACAGCAACAAGGGCAATTACGGCTCCTCCTACGGCGATCCCTACGGCGGCCCCGGAATGTCCAGCCCGAATTCCCCTGCCAACGAGGAAATCCCCCCCTTCAAGCTCGATGTGGAGCGAATCAAGAAGGAAATCACCAAGAAGTTCGGCGGCGACCAGATGGATTCCATCGGAAAGAATCCACGGGTGGACGTGGGGACAAAGCAGGACCTCTACGAGGCGGCGGTGAAAATCGTGGACAACCGGAGCGAGTTCAAGGATGTGGACATCAATGCGCTCTATGAGCAGGAAATCAAGGACGCAGAGGAAAAGTATCCCCTCTACAAGCAGGGCGAAACCGTGGAAATCACCTTTGCGTACGGCAACGAACCACGCCGGACATACAGGGGCACCTTCCGGCTGGAGGGACCATTCAAGATCTGGATTGGCAGGACGATGCTCAACAAGAACGACCTCCCCGACCTGATCCGCCCGCGCTTCTACACCGACCTCAACCGCGAGGCTCGGGCACGCGAAATCGACAAGCACCTGCTTGTCAACAAGTTCAAGATTGCACGCGAGGAGGCGATTGCCGCCGAGGCCAAGGAGCTGCTGAAAAAGCAGTTCCAGAAGAACCTGCCGCGGGGGTGGGTCTATGTCAACGACACCTGGAAGATGGGCGCCGAGATGGTCGACGACATCCTGGAGTATCGCCGCGAGGACCTGAAGATCCGCAGCATGCCCAGGCCTGTCGGCGGCCCCAGCTACGTCGTCCCCGGGCGCTCCAACTGACGCACATCCTACGCATAGCCTTTGGAGCATCCCTGAAGCATGAGCGCGCCCCCGTTTGTCCACCTGCACGTCCATTCCGACTATAGCCTGCTCGACGGGGCGCAGTCCGTCAATTCGATTATCTCCCAGGCGGTGAAGTTCGGCATGCCCGCCGTGGCGTTGACGGACCACGGTTCTATGAGCGGCGTCTTCTCGTTGACCCAGGGATGCGAGAATAGGCGCGGCGACAAGGCTGCGCCTTATGACATCAACGGCATCGTCGGGTGCGAGTTCTATGTTGCCCACGGCAGCTACCGTGACAGGAGCCTGAGCGAGGAGAACCACTCCCGCTACCACCTGGTGGTTCTGGCTGAGAACCGCCAGGGCTATATAAACATGTGCCACCTCTCCGAGGAGGCCTGGCTGAGGGGATACTATTACAAGCCGCGCATAGATTTCAGCCTCCTCGAGAAGTACAAGGAGGGGTTGATTGTCCTCTCCGCGTGCCTTTCCGGGCAGGTGCCGAAGCTTCTCCTGCAGGGGCGTGACGACGAGGCGCTGGCCGTCGCCACGAGGTATCGCGACCTCCTTGGCGAAAGGAACTACTTCATCGAGCTCCAGGACCATGGCCTCGAAGACCAGAAGGCGGTGAATCCGCGCCTCATCGAGATTGCACGCAAGCTTGGGCTTGGACTCGTTGTCACAAATGACGCCCACTATCTCCGCAAGGAGGATGCCGAGGCCCAGGACCTGATGGTCTGCATCGGAACCCAGACCACCATCGACAACCCGTCCCGGATGCGCTTCGGCTCAAACGAGTTCTACTTCAAGAGCGCGGAGGAGATGTCGAAGCTCTTCCCGGAGATTCCAGAGGCGATGTCGAATACGGTGGAGATCGCGAGCCGGTGCAGCGTGCATCTCCCGACAGTCGACCAGGACAATGCGAACCACTACCCAGCCTATCCGGAGCCAGAGGTCGAGGGAAAGGATCCAGACGTGGTGCGCTACGAGCATCTCCATCAAATCAGCGTTGATGGTCTCAAGTGGAGGTATGGCTTCGACCCTGCGGTTGACGAGATGACGGATGAGCGCAGGAAGATCGTGGAGCGCATGGAATACGAACTGAGCGTCATCAAGCGCATGGGATTCGTCAGCTACTACCTGGTGGTCTGGGATTTCCTGCACTATGCCGCGAAGATCGGAGTCCCGCTGGGCCCGGGGCGTGGGTCCGGCGCAGGCTCCCTGGTTGCGTATCTTGTCGGAATCACGCATATCGACCCCCTTAAATACGACCTTCTCTTCGAAAGGTTCCTCAACCCTGAGCGCATCAGCCCCCCTGACTTCGATATCGACCTCTGCGAACGCCGCAGGCACGAGGTCATCGAGTATGTCCGCCAAAAGTATGGCGCCGACCGGGTCGTTCAGATTGGCACATTTGGCACCTTGAAGGCGAAGCAGGTGGTCAAGGACGTGGCTCGGGCGATGGGGCGCCCCCCCGCGGACGGAGCCGCCTTTGCGAAGCTGATTCCCGCGCATCCGAAGATGACCCTTGAGTTCGCCCTCAAGGGAAGCGACAAGCTGAATTGCCCTCCAAGCGCCGAGCTTGAGGCGAAAATCAACTCGGAGCCATGGTGCCAGGAACTCTGGAAATACGCCAAGACCCTGGAGGGGCTGAACAGGAACATGTCCATCCACGCGGCGGGCGTCATCATCGGGGACATGCCCGTGGCGGATGTCGCGCCAATTGCACGTGGCGCGGGGGACGAGCCCATCACCCAGTTCCCCGCAGTCCCCTGCGAATCCCTTGGATTGCTCAAGATGGACTTCCTGGGCCTGAAGACCCTCACCATCATCCAGGATGCGCTCGACCTCGTCGAGGAGAGCACCGGGCAGAAGATCTACTCCGACAAGATTCCCGAAGACGACCAGAATACCTACCAGATGCTTGGCGAGGGCAAGACCGTGGCCGTCTTCCAGTTGGAATCCAAGGGGATGCAGGAGCTTTGCCGCAAGTGGAAGCCCACGCGCCTTGAAGACCTGATTGCGTTGATTTCGATCTACCGTCCCGGTCCCATTGACTACATCCCCGACTTCCTGAACCGCAGGGCGGGGATTGAGAAGGTGGAGTACGACGTTCCCGAGATCGAGCCAATTCTTGCCAAGACCAATGGCATCATGCTCTACCAGGAGCAGATCATGCAGGTCGTCCAGGTGGTCGCGGGGTTTTCGCTGGGACAGGCGGACATTCTTCGGCGCGCCATCGGCAAGAAGCAGATTGACAAGATGACGAAGATGAAGGGGCTCTATATCAAGGGATGCCTCGACAAGGGAATCTCCGAGGCTGCGGCTGAAAGCCTCTGGGAGAAGATCCTCAAGTTTGCCAGCTACGGCTTCAACAAGAGCCACGCCGCCGCATACTCGATGCTGACATACCGCACCGGGTATCTCAAGGCCAACTACCCCGCCGCATTTATGGCGGCAGTCCTCACAAGCGAACTCTCAAATTCGGAGAAGATTTCCTTCTACCTGAAGGAGTGCCGCGAAATGGGGATACGGGTGCTCTCCCCTGACGTGAATACAAGCGGAATGCACTTCTCCGTCAGCGGGAACGACATACGGTTCGGATTGGCGGCAATCAAGACGGTTGGCGAGGGAATCGTCCAGCAGATCATTGACGCACGCAAGGAGGGAGGCCCCTTCCGGGATCTGGAGGAATTCTGCTGCCGCGTCGAAGGAGTCAACCAAAGGCTTCTCAACGCACTGATTCTGTCAGGCGCATTCGACTGCTTCGGGAAGCGTCGCAGCCAGCTTCTCGCCGCCGCGCCAGTGGCCATCGCCACGGGTTCCTCGGACCGGAAGGACCGCTCCCGGGGCCAGCTTTCGCTCTTCGACATGATGTCCGACGAAGACCAGGCGAGCGTCGCAATCCAATACCCCGACATCCCGGAAATCCCGATGGACGAGCTGCTCAAAAACGAAAAGGAACTACTCGGTTTCTTCCTGTCGGGGCACCCCATCGACCCGGGAATGGAGACAATCCAGGCATTCCAGATTGACGACCTGTCGGACTTGCCGGAACTCGCGAACGGAACCATCTTCCGCGCAGGGGCCTACATTTCGAATGTCATGAAACGGGTCTCGAAGACGACGCAGAAGCCATACGCAATCCTTACCCTGGAAAGCAGGGAGGCAACATGCGAGGCAATGCTATTCAACCGGGAATACGAGGCCGTCATGAAGAAGAGCCCCCAGCTCCTCGAACCAGGTGCAATCGCATTGGCGGAAGGACAGGTGAATGTCGAGGACGACGGAGAACACCAGAAGATGAGGCTGACGCTGAACAAGCTGGTGCCGCTGGACAAGGCCACGGAACTCTACACCTCCAAAATCACACTGAATATCGACGAAAAGGACGCCACGCCAGAAAAACTCTCCGGGTTGATGTCAATGTGCGCACGGCACAAGGGACCGGCGGATGTCCATATCGGAATCAGGCTGGATTCAGGCGAATGCGTCTTCTTCAACAGGCACGGGCTCTCCGTCCATGCAGTGCCAAAGGTCGTGGATTTCCTGTATGGGGAGTTTGGAAAGGAGGCGGTCGCCTTCAGGCCAATCCGCGAGCGCCCGCAGCCGCGTCAAAGAATGGAGTTCTACTCCGACTAGGCTGATGATTTGTCTTCATAACTGCCTTATTGCGAGGTAGTTATGAAGGCGTGTCAATGCCGCGCGATCCCAGTGTTTTTCCCGTTGTCCTGATGAAGCGCTGGCTTCAGGGATTACATTCTGCGGATGACGCGGCTCCCCTGGGCGCCAGAGGATGCTTTGCGTCAAGTGGACGTTTTTGGTTTTCCGTAGAATATGAAGATTCTTCACTTTGCAATTGAAGGGATGCATTGTGTCGTATGCCAGGGGCATGTGAACAGGGCAGTGTCTTCCCTGCGCGGCGTCTCCAGTGTCCAGGTTGATTTGCTGGGCAACTCCATGACAGTCGAGGCCTCTGACGACTTGCCCTTGGAGAGGATTGTTTCGGCAGTCGAGAAGGCCGGCTACAAGGCGTTTTTCAAGGGTGGGGAAGCGGTTTTGGACGAGGGGGATTCCGTTGCCGAGAAGGAGACCCGCGCCTTGAGGGGCCGCTTTCTTGTCTCGTTGCTCCTGGCGATTCCTGTCTGCTGGATTTCCATGGCTGGGATGCTCCGCCTGCCCCTGCCGGATGCGCTTGCGGGAAGCCTGCTTTCGGCGGTCATCCAGTTTGTCCTCGCCACGCCAATCGTCCTTGTCAACAGGGATTTCTTCATTCGTGGCATCCGTGCCGCGATTCATGCGTCACCCACGATGGACACGCTTGTCGCCCTTGCGGCCGGCACTGGCTACCTTTACGCATTGGCCTCTCTTGTCTTCCTTGGAAAGACGATGGTCTCCTTTGAGACTCCCGCAACGCTGCTGACGCTGATTACGCTTGGAAAGTGGCTCGAGGGCGGCGCAAAGGGGCGCACCACCGCTGAACTGCGGCGCCTGCGGTCGCTTGCCCCCGCGACCGCGCTGCTGCTCCGGGACGGAACGGAGGCGGAAGTCCCATTGGCGGAGGTGAAGGCAGGGGACATCTGCATCGTCAAGCCTGGGACCGCGATTCCCGCCGACGGCATTGTCGTGGGGGGGCATTCCTCCGTAAACCAGGCTGCGGTCACAGGCGAATTCATGCCTGTTGACAAGCAGGTCGGCGACCAGGTGATTGGCGCTACAATCAACCAGGAGGGCGTCATCAGGGTGAAGGTCTCCGCCGTCGGTTCGGAGAGTCTCTTCGGCAAGATAATCACGATGGTGGAGGCGGCGGGCGTCTCCCAGGCTCCTGTGGCACGCCTTGCCGACAGGGTCTGCGCCTACTTTGTGCCCGGCGTCCTCCTGGTGGCCCTTGCCACGCTCGTCGGATGGATTCTGTCCGGCGCGTCTGCCGGCGTGTCAATCGACCACGCGATTGCGGTGCTGGTTATCTCCTGCCCCTGCGCGCTTGGCCTGGCAACCCCCGTCGCAATCATGGTGGGGACTGGCATCGGCGCAAAAAAGGGAATCCTCTTCAAGAGCGCAGCCACGATGGAACGCATGAGCCATGTCAATCTCGTGGTCCTGGACAAGACGGGGACGCTGACTGAGGGAAGGCCCTCCGTCGTCAAGGTCGCCCCCGAGGACGGATACGATGCAGAGGGGGTGGCGGCGCTTGCCGCGTCTCTCGAAAAGGCCTCTGAGCATCCCCTGGGGAAGGCCGTTGTCGCATTCGCGGAAAATGACTCCCTTGAGCTGCTTCCCGTCGAGGAGTTCAGGACATTTCCAGGCATGGGGGTTGCAGGAAAGGTGAACAACCGGGAGTATTTCTGCGGCAATCTGAAGCTTCTTCGTGAAAAGCTTCCTGATAGCTCTGCAACACCACAGGAGGTTCCGGGTGCCACGCCTTTATATCTATTTGATTGCAAGAGACTTATTGCGGCATTCTGGCTTGAGGACACAGTTCGTCCGGAGGCCAGGGATGCCATTTGCGAGCTCCAGTCAATGGGAGTCGAATGCGCAATGTTGACTGGCGACCGCCAGGGCGTTGCAGATGCTGTCGCCCAAAGGACTGCCCTCGCGACCGCAAGGGGAGGGCTTCTTCCCCAGGACAAGGCGGAGTGGATTGCCGGCAGGCGCAGGGACGGAAACCGCGTGGTGGCAATGGTCGGCGACGGAATAAATGACGCGCCGGCGCTTGCCAGCGCCGATGTGGGGATTGCGGTGGGGCAGGGCACGGATGTGGCTGTCGATACCGCCGACGTTGTCCTGATGAATTCCTCGCTTTGGACCATCCCCCAGGCTCTGAAGCTCTCCCGCGATGTCCTCAGGACAATCCGCCAGAATCTCTGCTGGGCATTCTGCTACAATGTCGTCGCGATTCCCCTGGCCGCGGGGCTTTTTTGCTCCTGGGGAGTCTCCATACCGCCCTGGGCGGGCGCCGCCGCCATGGCATCCAGCTCCCTCATTGTCGTCTCAAATGCCCTCAGACTCAGGCGCAATTCGGCATAAGCCCCTTCGTGCCCGTTGCAATTTGTTGCGGGAGATATAGATTATGCGCCGTTCCGTTGATTCCGACAGAATGTCCTTTTCAGACTGTCGGAGGAGGATACTCTGGAGAATCCCTGGCACGGTTCCATTTTGGGCGTGCAAGGGTGCCGAAGGTGCAAGGTCGTCGTTGCCGCCAAGGGCGGCATATAGCCGACTGAATCTCTCAGGCCAAAGGAAGGAGTTCATTCATTTGAAGGTTTTTCCCTTTCGGGTTTCCGCCTCGGAAGCCTGACTGACTCCAGAGCAGCGGTGCCGTCATTCGGCAGGCGCTGTTTTTTTTGTGTCAAGTCGCATCAGCATCCTGGTGATCCAGGAAGGAAGAAGAGGCCTCAGATGGAAAAGCTACTGTCGTTAGTCCAGACTGTCAACAGCTATTTGTCGGACTATGTCCTGATGATTCTTTTGGTAGGCACGGGCATATTTTTCACAGTCAGGACAAAGCTGATTCAGCGCCATCTCTTCTACAGGAAGGACCTCAAGAAGGTGATTGGCGAGGTCACCCTGAACGGGAAACGCCATGACAGCGGCATCAGTTCCTTCCAGGCGCTTTGCGCGGCCGTGGCGGCGCAGGTTGGCACGGGAAATATCGTCGGCGCCTCCGGAGCAATCCTTGCGGGCGGCCCCGGCGCAATCTTCTGGATGTGGATTGTCGCCGTCCTCGGCATGTCCACAATCTACGCGGAGGCGGTCTTGGCGCAGGAGACGCGCATCAAGCTTCCAGACGGTGAAATCCTTGGCGGGCCGGTCTATTACATAAAGCGGGCGTTCCCGAACCTCTTCGGCACCTGCCTGGCGGTCTTCTTCGCATGCGCGGTGATTGTCTCGCTGGGATTCATCGGCAACATGGTCCAGGCGAATTCCATTGGCGAGACCCTGCATACGGCAGTCCCGCTCCTCAACGAAAAGCTGATCGGGGTCATCATTGCCCTGCTGGCCTTCGCGATTTTCGCGGGAGGCATCAAGCGAATCGCGGTTGTCACAGAGAAGATGGTGCCTTTCATGGCACTTCTGTACATCATCGGCGGGTTCGTCATCCTGGCATGCCGCATCCAGTACATCCCCGAGACATTCGCGTGCATCTTCAAATATGCATTCAACCCCGAAGCGCTTATCGGCGGCGGGCTGGGATATGCGCTGAAGACCGCAGTCAGCCAGGGCGTCAAGCGCGGACTCTTCTCCAATGAGGCGGGCATGGGCTCCACGCCCCATGCACACGCACAGGCGATTGTCGAAAAGCCACACGACCAGGGCGTTGTCGCAATGTGGGGAGTGCTCATCGACACATTCGTCGTGCTGACAATGACCGCATTGGTCGTGATTTCAACAATCTACGCGGGCGACGGACCGCTGGCGAACGCCACCGGAAGCAATTACAGCGAACTGCTCGCAAGCGTTGGACTCCAGAAGACAAACCTCGTGCAAATCGCATTCTCGGGAATCTTCGGAAAGTTCGGCGGAAATCTCTTCGTGGCTGTATGCCTCTTCTTCTTCGCCTTCTCCACGATTCTGGGATGGGCATTCTTCGGAAAGGTCAATTTCCAGTACCTCTTCGGCAAGAAGTCGCTGATGGTATACTATCTGATGGTCGCTCTCTTCATCTTCATGGGTTGTACGCTCAAGAACGACCTGGTCTGGGAACTCCAGGACATGTTCAACCAGATGATGGTGCTCCCCAACGTCATCGGATTGCTGGCACTCTCGTCAATAGTTGTAAAAAGCAGTAGAGATTAGAAAGTAGGGAGAAGAAAGTAGTGCATGGCTGGCGCGCGTGGGCGCGCCCCGCACGGCGGAATCGCCGTGCGGTCCATTGAGGGGAGAACCACGAAAAACACGAAATACACGAAAGGGGTAATAATAGAACCACTAATGGACACTAATGGACACGAATGTAATGATTAGGAAACAGTGCGTGGCTGGCGCGCGTGGGCGCGCCCCGCGCGGCGATTCCGCCGTGCGGAC
>ENA-ORPK01000137-ORPK01000137.1-human-gut-metagenome-genome-assembly--contig:-NODE-137-length-70490-cov-11.877391_pt1 | contig 70490 bp, 72 predicted proteins | sample MGYA00242139_ERZ509068 | MGnify/ENA primary metagenome ERZ509068 (study PRJEB26280, sample SAMEA2338687) | human gut metagenome | biome: human gut; feature: human-associated habitat; material: faeces...
CTGGTATCATATTTGATGCTAAAACAGGTTTATTTGCATTACTATTATCTTCGTTCTTATCAAGTGTAAATTTATATGGGTTAGAGCTTGTGCCATCTCCACTTGATATTTGGACATTATACTTTAGATATAATGTTGGACGAACAGCATAATTATTATTACTGGCACTATTAAAGCCAACAAGTCCATCAGCATCAATATTGAAAACATCGCCACTATAATTGCTACGTTGAGGAAGTAACCATTCATTTTTTTTGATATTATATAGCCAATTATTACTTGTACATGTTTCATCATTATAACTTGATAAATTAGATGTGCAAGTATCACTTGCTGCATAACCATAATCACTTATGTACATAAGCCCTATTTTTCCTGTCCAACTATTTGAATTTGTTCCATAATAATATGTATTACTACCGCTTATTTTCCTTTCGTATTGATACATCATATCTTTAGATATACCAGTTGATTGGGTATAACCCCCTAAATAGTATTTAGCATTACCTATCATACTTTGTTCATCAATATTTGATAATGTATTATAATATGTTGTATTAAGATAGGTTTTAAGTGTTGCTCCTGTCCAGTTATTATAGCTTGATGTTGATGATACTTGAGTTGAATTCCAAAGTTGTGTTCCTACACTTGCATTTCTTATTAATTTAATTCTATTTTCTGTTTTCCCTGTTCCATCATCAACAGGAAATACTCCTATTATTCGCCATACTTCATTATTAAATGTTACATAATTTTTCGGACTTGCTCCACGATATCTATATTCTGTTATACTTTCATTTGTTCCTATTTGAAGTGTACTATCAGCTTCATGTGTTATGGTATATAGTCCACTGTTATCTTTATTATCTGTTAATGCTATTAAAGTGTTTGCTGCGCCACTTTCATATGTATTTACATTAACTTTAAATTTAAATGTATGATTTTCTAATGTAACATTGGTTCCATTCTCTGTTTCTGCTTTTGTTGTATATTTACTTAAATCAACATCATTTTTTAACCATATTCTTAATCTATATGTATGTGTTTGTATTTCATTTGAATTATTGTATGTAAAATTATTTTGATATATTGTCTTGGCATTTGTTATTTTATTATTATCTTCTAATTCACTTATTATAACTGGTTCTACTAATGAATTATCATTTTCATCTGTTAAGTATGATTTTATATCACTTTCATTAAAACTATTTGTTGTACTTGTTTTTAGTATTGATATTTCATAATCCACACTCATATCTTTTACTAAATTACTTGATACACTAAATTCAAAATAATTACTTTTCTTTCCATCTATATCACTTACTGGCGTTGTATTTGTTATAGATATTTTATTTTCACTTTCTTTATATGTAAATGATATTAAATCACTTGATACAAAATGTGTTTTTTGTCCTTCTAATCTTATTTTATAAAATGAATATGTTACTCCCGTTACTATTAAAAGTATTGCTATTATAAACATAATTAAGACTAATTTATTTTGTTTTAGTTTTTCTATCATATTATCAAACTTCCTTTTATTTTATTAACTATTAACTTTATAAGGTTATTATATAATATACCCCCCCCATGTCAATATTTTTCTTTACACTTTTCAACAGGTGTCAAATTTGGTATATTTTTCTATCTTACAAGATTTATTTTATCATAAATTTATGTCATTTATTGTTGGTAATTTTTGCCAAATAAAAACAAGCTATTGCTTGTTTATTTTGTACCTGTAGAACCAAAACCTCCTATTCCACGTACTGTATCATTTAAATCTTCTACTTCATTAAATTCTACTTTTAAGAATGGTGTTACTACTAGTTGTGCTATTCTTTCATTTTTTAAAATAGTTTGAACTTCATTACTATGATTATGTAAAGCTACCATTATTTCGCCTCTATAATCACTATCTATTACTCCAACTTTATTAGCAGGAGCAAGACCTTTTTTTGTTGCTAAACCACTTCTTGCATAAATAAGCCCTGCATAATTTTCTGGTATTTCCATACTTAATCCTGTTTTAATTAATTTAGTTTCCCCAGGATTTATACTTATATCTTCATCCATACAAGCATATAAATCACATCCAGCTGAATAAGCTGTTCCATAAGTAGGAAGTTTAGCTTTTTCATTTAATTTTTTAATATTTACTAACATATTTTCTCCTTAATCTAAATATATAATTACTTTATTTTCTTTTAAACTATTTTGAACATCAATAATTCTTTGATTAGAAGACCCTCTAAATTTTAATTTATAATTTTTTAATTCATCTACGTATCTTCCATCTACTAAAATATCAACATAGTTTAATATATTTTTTGCTCTTTCTAATAATTCTTCATATGTATATCCTGAATATATCCATAGTTTTTTATTAGGATAAGTTTCTTTAATTCTTTTAACTAATTTTTCTAAGTCTGTTAAATTTTCATCAATAAATGGTTCTCCCCCTAATATTGATATTCTTGATATATAATCAGGTTTAGCAAGAGTAAGGAAATTATCTTCAACTTCCTTACTCCAAACATTACCACTTTTTACATCCCATAATTCTTTATTAAAACAATTTTTACAATAAAATCTACATCCTGATGTAAATAATGCTATTCCTATTTTTTCACCATTACTTATATCCATATTTCTTATTTGAGCATATCTCATTATTTCACCTTCTAGTCTATTTTGTGATTATCTAAATGAACATATCTATTTCTAATTTCATCAGTTCTTCCTTGGTTAAAGAAGTTCGTACCAATATAACCACATGTTCTTCTTGCAACATTCATTTTAGAATGGTCCATATTACCACAGTTAGGACATTTCCAATCAAGTTTGCCATCTTCATCAACGATTTTTATTTCACCATCATAGCCACAAACTTGACAATAGTCTGATTTAGTATTAAGTTCTGCATACATAATATGATCATAAATAAATTTAATAACTTCAATTACAGCATCAACATTATTTGTTAAATCAGCACATTCAATATAACTTATCGCACCACCTGGAGATAGTTTTTGAAATTCACTTTCTAATGCTAATTTAGTAAATGGATCTATTTTTTCAAATACTGGAACATGATATGAATTAGTTATATAATCTCTATCAGTTATTCCTTCGATTATACCAAATCTATTTCTTAAACATTTAGCAAATTTATAAGTTGTTGATTCAATTGGAGTTCCATAAACACTATAATCTATTTTTTCTGCTTTTTTCCATTCAGCACATTTATCATTAAGTTTTTTCATAACTTCTAAAGCAAATTCTTTACCTACACCATTATCAGTATGAGAATTCCCTGTCATATATTTAACACATTCATAAAGCCCTGCATATCCAAGTGATATAGTTGAATAACCATTATGTAAAAGTTCATGAATGCTTTCTCCTTTTTCAAGTCTTGCTAGGGCCCCATGTTGCCATAAAATTGGAGCAATATCACTAATTGCATGGGCAAGACGTTCATGTCTTATTTGAAGTGCTCTATGGCATAATTCTAGTCTTTCATCAAATATTTTCCAAAATTCATCCATATCTTTTTTACTTGATAAAGCAACATCTGGTAAAGATATAGTTACAACACCTTGATTAAATCTTCCATAATACTTAGGTTTTCCATTTTTATCTAAATATGGAGTTAAGAAACTTCGACAACCCATACATGGATAACATTGTCCATTACCATTAGCATCTATTTTACATTCTTTCATTATTTTTTCTGAAATATAATCAGGAACTAATCTTTTAGCAGTACATTTAGCAGCAAGCTCAGTTAAATAATAATATTTACTATCTTCTTTTATATTGTCTTCTTCAAGAACATATAAAAGTTTAGGAAAAGCTTGTGTTATGTAAACACCTTTTTCATTCTTAAGTCCTAATATTCTTTGTTTTAAAAATTCCTCGATTATAAGAGCTAATTCCTCTTTGTATTCTTCTGTTTCTCCAAGATACATACATACAGATAAGAAAGGAGATTGTCCATTTGTATTAGTCATAGAATTTACTTGATAATTAAATGTTTGGACACCATCTTCAATTTCTTTTTTTGTATCTTCCATGGCATATTTTTTGCATGTTTCATCATCCATGCCTCTTTTTTTATACTTATCATAATATTTGTTATAACTAGATCTAACAAATGGTGCAAGTGCTGTTAAAGTAATCGTAGCACCACCATAACTTGAACTTGTTACCGCTGTTATTATTTGAGTTGCAATAGTTGCAGCAGTTAAAAATCTATGTGGCTTTTCAATTAAGATATTATTAATCATTGTGCCATTTTGTAACATATCTTCAAGATTTATAAGTTCACAATTATGTAAAGCATTTTGTGCGAAATAATCTGCATCATGAAAATGAATTATCCCAGCATCATGTGCTTCTACAATATCTTTAGGAAGTAAAAATCTTCTTGTTATATCAGTACTTGTAATACCTGCTATGTAATCTCTTTGAACGGTAACAACTTTAGCATTTTTATTAGCATTTTCACTATTCCAATACTCATTTGTACCATTTAAAAGCTCAAATATTGTTTTATCTGTTGTATTACTTTCTCTTACAAGTCCTCTTAAATATCTATATCTTATATAACATCTAGCAACATCTTTCCTATTACTTGCCATAAGTTTATCTTCAACGATATCCTGAACTTCTTCCACCTTCAAATTTTTGTTTAAACTTTCAATATAATCTGCTATTTCTAAAGCCTTTTTCTTATCTTGTTCCGTTAATTCTTTATCAACTTCAATAAATGCTTTACTAACAGCATTATATATCTTCTCCTTATCAAATTTTTGTCTTCTTCCATCTCTTTTAATTACTTGCATATTTTTCTATCTCCTTTTCATATTTTTTTAAATTGCAATATATAACATTTTCATAAATATATTTTATTAAATCTTCTAATTCATCCATTTTTAAATCACTTATATCAACTCTATTAATTGTTCCACCCAAAGATAAATTATTAAATTTCTTTTCATATTCTAATTTTTCTATTTTATTAAGCTTTTCATCTTCAATAAAATAAGCACTATTATAACTTGATTTATCAGTTATTTTTTTAATATAACCAAACTCTTCTAAATCTTTATTTATAAAATATTTAGAAGAAACATTATCATAAAACGAATATAATTTAAAACTAACTCCTATTTCATTTGATAAATTATTTAAAACTTCATTTATTCTATTTAATATTTTAATTGCTAAGCTTTCTCCTTCTTCTTCCTTAATATTTTTTTTCAAAAGAAGATATACTACTTCAGGAAGACCTACATAACTAAGTAAAAGTGTTGAATAACCATTTTTTAATAATTCATCTATTTTTTCATTTTTATTTAGTCTACTTATACCTCCATATCTAAAATGAATACTTGATATTGCTTCATTTGTACCAAGAAGTGAATAATACTTACATAAAAGTGATTCTTTACATATTTCAAGAACTTCATCTAATTTTTCAAAAAAGTCCTCATTTTCTTTTAAAGAAAGTGCTACTCTTGGTAAATTAAGGCTTACTATTCCTTGATTAAATCTACCAACAAACTTATATTTAGAGGATGTTTTATAAATAGGTAAAAATTGATTTTCTCCGATTGGAGAGAAAACATTACCATTAAACATCTCTTTCATTTTCTTTGAACTAAGAAGATTAACATTACCATTATTTAAAATACAATTTACGACAATTTTCGTTAAATAATCATAACATCCTCCAGTTAAATTATTAGTTTCATCTAAAACATATACTATTTTAGGATATATATATTCTTCTTTACCATTTTCTTTATTTATACCATTTAATCTTTGTTTTAATATTTCTTCAATAATAAGGGCTGTTTCTTGTTTAAATAAATCATCTTTATTTATTCTTAAAAACAAAGTAACCAAAGGTACAACACCACTACTGTTAATAAGAGTATTAATCTGATAATGAATGGTTTGAACTCCATTTTCTAATTCTTTTTTTGTTAAATCATTAGCTAATGTCTTTATCAAAATATCATTTGCTTTAGTCTTATATTTTTCTTTTAACATATTAACATTTTTTAAATATGTTGCATTTAAATAAGGACTTAAACAATCTATATCAATAGAAAATCCATTTATTTGCCCGTTTGATATAGCATTAATTATTTGCATTGTAACATTACATGCCACTTGAAATGACTTAGGTTTTTCTATTTTAACACCATTTATGTATGTTCCATTTTCTAACATATCTTTAAGATTAATATAACTTGAATTAATTATAGGTTGAATAAAATAATCCATATCATGAAAGTATATTAAACCTTTTTCATGTGCTTTAACTATTTTTTCTGGTAATAAAATTCTTTCTGTTAAATCTTTTGATACTTCCCTTGCTATTAAATCTCTTTGATAAGATGCATTATTATTTTTTATACCAAATGAATTATTATTTTTAAGCAAACTAAGTATTGATTCATCTGTTGTATTTGCTTTTCTAATAAGTGCTCTTGTATATCGATATGTAATATATTTTTTAGCTAGTTCATATTTTCCTGCACTCATAAGTCTTATTTCTATAATATCTTGAATATCTTCAACTAAAATTCTTTTTTTATTTAAACTTTCAATATATTTTATAATATTATTTATCTGTGCAAGTGATATTTTTTCTTCATCATTTACCTCATTATTAGCTTTGCTTATGGCTATTTTTATTTTTTCTCTATCATATTCAACTGATGAGCCATCTCTTTTTATTACTTTAATAACTACCACCTGCCCTACTGTGTCTATGATTAAAGTTTACCATAAAAAATAAATACTTGTTGTTGCATTTGCAACAATTTACAATTTTTGTTATAATTTATTTAGAAAGTGTAAAGGAAGGTTTATTTATGAATATTTTTAATGGAATTAATGAAAAAGATTTAGAAAAACTATTAAAATGTTTGGATGCTAAAAACATATCTTTTAAAAAAGGATCTACAATTATTAATAATGCTTCAAATACTAATATCTTAAGTATTATAACTAAAGGTAGCGCAAGCATAATTAGAATTGATTACAATGGTAATAAAACAATAATTGAAAATTTAAAAGAAAATGATATTTTTGAGGCAAAGATGTTTAATTTAATTAATAATGAGCTATCTTTAATTGCTCTTGAAGATACCGAAATAACCTTAATTTCTTATGATAAAATAATTAATAAATGTGAAAAAAATTGTTATTATCATAATATTCTTATAAATAATATCCTAAAGCTTGTAATTGATAAATTAAATTTTGCTTATGAAAGAATTCAAATATTAACAAAAAAAACAATTCGTGAAAAACTTTTAGAATATTTTAAATTTGAAGCAAATAAAAAAAATTCAAAGAAATTTAAAATGTCTTTAAACTTTACATCTCTAGCAGAATACTTAGCAGTTGATAGAAGCGCTTTGATGAGAGAAATAAAATATTTAAAAGAAGATGAATTTATTGAAATACATAACAAAATAATAAAAATTAATTTTTAAGATTGCTTATTTTAATAATATAAGTTAATATAATATCTTAAGAAAGGAAAATTATATGAATATATATGAAGAAAAAATAAATAAATTAAATGTTGAAATAAAAAAGCTTAAATTAAACCAAGAAAAAAAAGCTAAAAATATTAATACTTGTTTATGGTTATTAATACTTACTATAGATATACTAATTTATATTAAATTTTCTAATATTAGTCTGTTTAATAAATATCATAATGTCTTAATAGATATATTAAGATATCTATCAACTTTTTGTTCTATCGTTGTAACTGACGTTATTACTTATTTTATCGGAGATAATATAAATTATAAAATATATCTAAAGGAAGAACAGAAAATAAAATCCTTAAAAAAAGAAATAGATAATATTAAGTACTATAAAAATACAATTAAAAAAGAAGAAAATATAAATATTTATAAACCTATATTAAATAATGAAAACAAATTATACAGAGTAAGAAAAAAAGACTAATTAATTTTTTTATTAATTAAGTCTTCTTTTTTTATACCATTTAAATAATCTTTAAATTCCATTACTTTTTTACCAGGAAATTGAAGTTTAGTTATAATGATCTCACCATCATTTGTACTTATTCCTAATCCTTCTTTTGATATATTAGTTATTTTTCCATATGAAGAAGCTTTAAAATTTCCTATTTTAGCATTATATATTTTAACTCTTTCATTATTTAAATTAAAATAACAACAAGGTTCAGGAGAAAGTCCCCTTATTTTATTATATATATTAATTGTTGTATCATTAAAATTTAAATATTCATCTTCTTTTTTTATAATTTTAGCAAAAGTAACTTCATCTTCATTTTGTTTTATATATTTACATGTTCCATCAAAAATACTTGGAAGTGTTTTAATAAGTAATTCTTTTCCTACAATAGATAGTTTAGAACTTAATGTTTCATAAGTGTCATCATCTTTTATTTCTATTTCATAAGATGATATCATATCTCCATCATCCATGCCAACTTCAGTACGCATAATAGTTACTCCTGTTTTTTTATACCCATCCATAATTGCTCTTTGAATTGGTGCTCCTCCCCTTAATTTAGGAAGAAGGGATGCATGAACATTGATTGTTTTATATTTAGGATAACTTAAAAGTTCATAAGGAAGAATTTGACCATAGGCACATGTTATAATAACATCAGGGTTTAAATCTATTATATCTTGATATTCATTTCTTAATTTTCTTGGTTGTAATACTTTAATATTATGTTTTAAAGCAAGAGCTTTTACAGGACTGATTGTTAAAACATGTTTTCTTCCTACTTCTTTATCAGGTTGAGTTACTACTGCGATTACATTACAATTTTCTATTAAGCTTTCTAAAACATTTAAAGAAAACTTTGGAGTTCCCATAAACACTACTTTTTTATCTTTCATCTTTTTCCTCCCTTTTTAACTTCACTTACAAGGTCTTTATATGGTGTTTTTTTACTTTCTTTAGAAATTGTATCGTGTACTTTAACACCATTTGAAACAGCCATATCATATAAACTATTTACAACGTTAGAATTAACAATATTTCTTTTACTTATTATATAATTATTAAGTTCTTCAAGTGCTTTATAAAAATAAGTTAAATGTTTTATAGGCATAACACTAATTAAAGAAGATATTTTAATAGGAATATCTTTTCTATTATTTAAAGTGTTTATTATTTCATTAACATCTCTATTATATACTTTTTTTACTATTTGATTATATAAACTATTATAAAAAGCATAATCATTTTTAATACCTGGAATATAACTTAAATTATTTATTATTTCTTTTTTAAGATTTTCTATTTTTTCATATAGTTCTTCTTTTGTTTCACTATTTGTTATTCCAATTAAAACTTCAGAAGTTTTAACAAGTACAGTATTATTAGGTACATCATAAACAACTGTTTCATGATTTTCTTTAGGCACTAGTTCCACTTTCTTTTGAAATTTTTCACTAAAATATTTTTCTAAATCTTCTAAAGGAGTAATATTTTCATGATCATAAAAATAAGTTCTAGCATCATGACCACACTTTACTGCAAGCGCTCCTAATCCTGCTTCATCAAATTCTTTTATTTTTAAAACATTATTATAAAATTTATTAAGCATTGACCTATAATAAAGTAAATGTTTATAATTTAAAAGATTTAAAAAATTATCATTTGGAATAGTAATATCATTATTTTTTATTTTTCGTTTAAAATTTGTAATATTATATCTATAAAGTGATATATTCATACAAGATAAACAACCACTTCTTGCCTTAAAAAGGTCAGTTAATTCTTTTTTATCTTCAATTTTTTCTTTATCTATTTTTTTAGCAATTAACTTTCCAAGATGTTTATTTATTTTTTCTTTTGTTTTTTTAATCGTTTCAAGTTCTTTTTTTATTTTACGTTCTTCAATAGACATAAAATCACCTCTTTACACACTTATAATATCATTTATAAAGTATATTTGCAAATGATATTTTATTTAAATACTTCTTTGATAAGTTGCTTCTGATTTTTTCACTAAGCTTTTAGCATCATTTAATTTTGTTATATCTTTATCTAAATATTCACTGAGTTTTTTTCTAAATTCTTTTAAAAATTCTAAACTACTAACATTATAATCCATATACATTTCATTTAACAATAAATTATCTTTTACAAAATAATCAAAATAATCATCTACTAAAAATAACATTATTTCATTATCAATACACGCTCTATTATTTTCATATGAAGTTTTATTTATTCCATATTCTAAAGTATCAACAACATATAATCTACCATTTTTATACATAATATTATACATAACATCATATAAGGTAACATTGTTATCTGTTATTATTTTAATATCTTTAAAAATATTTGTAAGCCCTTTTTCTAAAGCATTTAAACTAACAGATAAAGGATCTATTTGAAAAAGATTTTTAGAGTTTTTATAAGGCATTGTATAACCCACTAATTCATTTTCTACATAAATAACATCAGTCGGCCATATAAATGTATTATTTTTAATATTACTAAATCTTAACAAGAAGTCTTTATCATAACCTGCTTTTTCATTATCCATATATTCATGAAAAACTTTATATACTATATTATTATTTTTATTTAAATAACATATTCCTTGAAATCCTTGTCCAAGATAAGTTAATCCTCTTAAAAATATATTAAAATGTTCTTTATTTACAAAATTCATCAAAACATCCCCTTAAAGTGACCGTATTATATCATAAAAATTAAAAAAAGACAAATAACTTGTCTTAATTTAATCCTGCTAGAATATCTTTTAAGTTATAAAAATATAACTTTAATATATTCATCTTATTTATATCTTTATTTACTACTAAAGGAGATTTTTTTACTATTGTATTATTATCTTTTACATAAAGTGTTGCTATTTTTTGACCTTTTTTAATTGGATAACTAACATTATCTAAAACTATTTCATATTGATAGGAAACTCTTTCATCTATTTTCTTTTTTAATATAAATATATCTTCTTTAGCATATAAATCTATTTTTTCATTTACCTTATCTACATTAACTGTTCCTACTTTTTTATCTTTTTCATAAAGCATATTTATTTCATATTGATTAAAACCATAATCAAGTAAATCCATTGTTTCTTTATTTCTTGTTGTTACATCTTTATATCCTAAACTTATTGCAATAAGTCTTAAACCATTTCTTTTAGCAGTTGCTACGATACACTTTCCAGCATCATTAGTTGAACCCGTTTTAAGACCATCTGCTCCTTCATAAAATCTAACAAGTTTATTTGTATTAGCAATCCATGTTTTATTTGGTGTATTTTCTCTTACATAACTTTCATATACACTTGAAAACTTATATACATCAGGATAATTATTAACTAATTCCATAGCAATTTTAACCATATCACTTGCAGTAGAATAATGATTTGCTTCATCAAACCCCGTACAATTTACAAAATGTGTATTTTTAAGTCCTAATTCTTTTGCTTTTAAATTCATCTTTTTTACAAATGCTTCTTCAGTACCACTTACTCTTTCAGCCATAGCTACCATCGCATCATTAGCACTTACCATAATAATACCTTTGATAAGATCATTAACACTTATTTTTTCCCCTGTTTCTAAATAAAGTTGTGTCCCTCCCATACTTTTAGCATAAGAAGACACAGTTATAATTTCATCATATGTAGTTCCACCTTTATTTATAAAATCAAATATAATAATTAACCCCATCATTTTAGTTAAAGATGCCACGCTTGATATTTTATTAGGATTTTGCTTATAAATTATTTCTCCTGTTGTAGCTTCCACTAAAATTGATGAAGTTGCATGTTTTGTTAAATTTACATCACTATTTTCTTCATTATTTTTAGCAAATACACTAATTGGAATTATATTTAGAAAAAGTGATAACAAAATTATAATACTAATTTTTTTCATACATTTACCTTCCTTCTATAGTAAATTTTTATGTAATATTTATAAAATTAGACTATTTTTTTATTTTAAAAGGACTATAATAGTCCTTTTAAATCCAATTCTCAACAACTTTTATTGATACATTCATATTACCATAACCTATTCCAACTTTTCTATCTGGCTTTTTATCGCCATGACAATCAGTACCAGCCGACATATATAAATTATTCTTTCTGCAATAATTTTCTACAAAATTTATTTCTTTATCAGTAAATTTTGAATAATAAGTTTCAATCCCATCTATTATGTTTTCTTGCACTAAACTATCTAAATAGCTTTCGTAATCTCTAAGTGGATAAGTAAATAAGTGAGCTAAAAAAACTTTACCACCCAATTTTCTTATCTCGTCTGAGACTAATTGTGCATTTGGTGTTTGATATGAAAAGTCTATATATAAAGGAAAATCTGTATTACAAGTACAGCATCTGAAAAAATGGTCTATATCATTCCATTCCTTATTTGAAAAATACTTTTCATTTTCAGGATATTTTTTTATTGACTCAAAAATATAGTCTATTGGCCATCCCATATCTTCTTTATAATCAATATCGTCTACTTTTATATTATTTTTATGACAGGCATTCATTAATAAATTAAACTCTTCCATTAAATTTGGCTTTTTCTTCTCAAAGCTATATGTTTTTTCGATCCATTCATCCATTTTATGAACATCAAAATTGTATCCTAATAATTCTATTTTTGCATTGTTAAAAACACAATTAAATTCCGCTCCCGGTACTATTTTGCCAGTATAATATTTAGAATAATCTAACTTTTCTAATTCTAAATGTGCTTTTACAGTATCATGATCGGTAATTGCTAATAATTCCACATTATTTTTTTCAGCCTCTTGAAGCAATTTTTGAACATCCCATGTCCCATCAGAATATTTTGTATGTGTATGTAAATCTATCATTATAATCCCTTCCTTTTTTTATTTGTTTTAATAGAATTAGCGAAATTTAAAAAATAAAGTAATGTTTCTTCTTGTGTAAGAAATGTCGTATCCATTATTTTTGTAATAATTTCATTATCACTAAATTTTCCTATAATATTTTTAGTGAATATTTCTAAAACCTTTCTTTGCGAATTTATTGTGTTTTTATCTAACCAAATTCCTTCTAAAATATGACTTCTAGTCATATTTCGTTTAATTATCTCTTTATAATCTGCAGTCAAAAGTAAAAAACCATCACATTCAACAATACCGTCTTCTTTTAATTGTCTTAGCATATTATTATACTTACTACAAGCACTAAAAAAAGTTCCATTAAATCCTTTAGATTCCTCAAATGCTTTAGCTGTTGCTATAGTTGCTATAGCACTCTTGTCTATAACTACGTCATAACCTAAATCACTATAATAATTTGCTTCTCTTATTTTTTGAAGTTCAATTCTAAATAATTGTGATTGATAATATTCTTCTTCTGCTTGTTTATTGGGTATTGGCGATGCAGCATCACCAAATTTTTGAGTTTCTTTTTCTAAATATCTAATTGCTTCTGGAATTATTATCCATCCTTTTTCTTTTAAATTAGAACATAATGTAGTTTTTCCAACACATGATGTTCCTTCTATAATAATTATTTTTCCTCTTTCCATATTTACCTCTCTGTTTTGTATTTCTTCTTATTTTTAAAAATTATTGAATATAATGGTCCTATATTAGAAATTAAAATTGTAATTGCATATGAAAGATAATTACAAAAATTTAATTTATACTTTTCATCACTTAATTTATTTATTGTTTTTATAGTAATTAAATAGTTAATTAAAGAGTAAAATAAATAAGAAAAAATTATAGAAACACACATTATATTGTTTTTCATACATATACAAATTAATATATTAATTATTAACATTATTGGAAACAATAACCAATTAACTGCACACCTAAACTCGTTAATATAACCAACTAGACCTTGAATGGAAAAATACTTTTCTTTTTTCTTTACATCATTGTACAATAGCCTATATTTTTTAGTAGTGTCATACCAAACAGAATTTTGTTTAATTATTTGACTAACAGATACAGCATTTTCTATATTTTCTAATTCTAAAACAGGTACAATTTTAATATCATTATATTTCAATCTCATTGTTAAGTATATATCTTCACACCAAAAATCAGTATTGAAATTGCCAAGTTTTTGCAAAGTTTGTAAATCAATTGTTAGACCGTGACCAACAACATAGTTATATAAAAATTTATAAGATAAACTTGAATTAAATAGTCCTACTTTTATTTCAAAATTAGATTGATATATCGCAAATCCTTTTGAAATAAAATCTAAATTATTAAAATTTTTAAAACAATATGAATATTGTTGAATTACATTTTCATTTTTATTTATGCAACTAAATATTAAAGAAAAAGTATTTTTTGATGGTTTACTATCAGCATTATACAAAGACATATACCATTTTTTTTTATCATCATAAAAGTCAAGATCCTTCAAATGATCCAACATAAAGTTTAGTTGATCTGCCATATATCCATTAGTGAAAGGATAGTCCACCAAATAAATATCATTATACTTATTTAAAATATCCTTTTCCACAATCATTTTAGTAGTTACATAATTATCATTATACTCATATTCAAAATTTTCTTTTTGCGTAGTAATTATTACAATTGGTAAATCGCAAATTCTTCTAAAATGTTCTATTGTATTAACTATTGACCTTTGTTCTCTCAAACAAGGAATAGCAATAAATACTCCCTTATCTTTTTTTAGAAGAATACTATTACTAATTTTTTTATATTTTTTGAAAAAAGCAATATACTTCCATAATATGAATAATGAGTAAATTATTATTAAAGTAATAAATATATAACAAATAATAATTAAACTCATATTATTTTAAAGCTCCAATTCTTTTTTCAAATCTTCTAGATTACGAATTATTTTAAAATCCATACAACCTTCTATAAACAAATTATCTGTACCTGTAAAATCTAAGCATCTATCGTCTGTCTTATATCCTATACATTTCTTACCCCAAGCATACGCTATTCCGAGTTCGACACATGCTCCCTCATCAGGCACTCTTCCATCCAAAAAAAACACCAAAATATCACACCACTTAATTCCTTCTAAATCTGTTTCAAAAATACGTTTACTAACTTCATATTTATCTTCTCCATTCGCAATAATCTGTGCTGATAATCCCGCACTTTCTTGTGGCAAATACACTTCATATCCCCATTTGCGTAAAATATCAGTATATTTTCTGTTTCTTTCTAATTCCATTTCATTAAAAAGCGGAGCAGCAAAATATATTTTATTCATAAAACATCACCTCATGCTAAATATTATATCATATTTTTTGCAAGTTCATCATCAAAACTTTTAATATTTGACATTTTTTGTAAGTACAACTATAAATAAACTAAGTAAATTTTTATGTAATATTTATAAAATTAGACTATTTTTTTATTTAATAAAATATTATTTAGTGTTATTATAAATATATGGAGGATATTTTTATGAGAAGAAAAAAGAGGAAAAAGAATATAATTTATTTATTTGTTATTATTATACTTGCATGTATTTTAACTTTAATATGTTACGAAGGAAAAATATTTGATAGTAATAAACCAAATGATAATAACACTACAAATAATCCAAAACCTGATAAACCTACTACTAAACCAAGTGAAACAAAAGATCCTTATTTGATGTATAGAAAATGTTTAAACTTTAAATTAGAAAACGGCCCAAGATATATAGCATATAAAGAAAGTCATGAATCATATGACTATGAAAAAGTTGTTAATCATGTAAATATCGGTCTTGATAAAGAGTTTTATTCTTATATAAAAGATGCTGACACTTCTAAAGGAATACTTTTATTAATGAATAAATATTTAAAACTAAGTGAAAATTATGAACCAGATGATTTAGAAAAAATAAATAGTAAATATTTTATAAATGGTAATACTGCGGTTAGAAGAATGCGTAAAGAAGCAAAAGAAGCATTTGAAATGCTAAGTGAAGCATCAATTGCAAATGGTACTCCTGTATACGGACAATCTGCTTATAGACCTTATTCAATGCAAGAAAATCTTTATAAAAGTGCTGTAAATAATTTAGGACAAAAACAAGCAGATATAGATACAGCAAGACCAGGACATTCTGAACATCAAACAGGTCTTACAATTGATGTTAGTTCTACTAAAGGTGGAAATATGTTATATTTTGATAAAACTAAATCATTTACTTGGATGAATGAAAATGCTCATAAATATGGATTTATTTTAAGATATACTAAGGAAAATGAAGATATAACAGGATTTATGTATGAAAGTTGGCATTATAGATATGTTGGTGTTAAAGTAGCTACAGATATGCACGATAATTACCCTGAACTTTCATATGATGAATATTATTATAAATTTATAGACAATAAATAAAGGATAAATGACATTTCATTTATCCTTATCTATTACCTGATATTTTTCTTTCTCTTGTAAGTTCATTTAATGCTTGTAATTTAATTACATCTTCTTCATAATCATATTCATATTCATTAGTTTTAGGCCTTCTTGCAAGTACTTCATTGTAAAAGTTCATATAATATACTAAAGTATTTTTTATAATATTATAATTTTTATAATAATTACTATTTATTTTTTTTATTAAAGCATTAATATCTTCAAAAATTAAATCAATATTACCTATATTATCAAGTTCTTTATTTATTTCTAAATCATATTTCATATTAAATAAAAACTCAATTAAATCTAACCTATAATCTTCTCCAAAAGTCATATCAAATATTTCTTTTGTTAACACAGTAACATTATTATTTCTATAATAAACATGATATTGTGGATCAAATTGATTAAATGTTTCTTCAACATAAAAATATCTTGTATTATTTCTACATAAAATAAATTTTCTTGTATTTGTTTTTTGCATATCTACTTCCCCTAACAACAATGTATTATAATAAAAAAAAATACTTTTGTCAAATAGAATTTCACTAGCATACATTATAATAGGAGGAAAATATATGAATAATAACCCATATTTTAATTATTATACTTATCCTAATTTTCAAAATATAAATTTTAGAAGCGTACCATCTTCTTTTATCAACGGATCATTAAGAAACCCTATTATGGGTGGAATTACTAAAAATCCAGGGCTTTTATCAAGAATATTTGCACCAACATCAAGTATTAGTGCTGGTGTAACTGGTGCTACTAAAACATTTTCATTTTCAAATCTTTTAAATGGAGCATCTAAAACTTTAAATGTAATTAATCAAGCAATACCTGTTGTTACCCAAGTAAAACCTATTATTAATAATGCTAAAACAATGTTTCGTGTTGCTAAAGCAATGAATTCTAGTGATAGTATTAAAACAAATGATAATACAACTACTAAAAAAGAAGTTGTTAAAGAAGAAAATATTTCTACTAACAATAATGGTCCTACTTTTTTTGATTAAAAAGATTAAAGAAACTGTTTTATTTCTTTAATCTTTTTATTTATATCCTCTTTTAATTGTTTATTTACAGGTATATTATTATAAAGTTCAAGTAATTTTAAATATCTTTTATTAAAATATGCTTTAGTTACAGAATCTTTTCTTTTACTTATAATTGGACCATATTCTAATTCTAAATTATTTAATGTTTCTTTACCATTTTCATAAACAATTATTTCATAATATTTACCTTTATCAAAAACCACTACTTCATCTATTATTTTAAATCCTTTTTTATTCATATTTTCTCTTAATTCAAAACTAGATGTATGAGATGATATGATTATTTTTTTTATATTTTTTAATTTTTCTAAATCTTTATTTATTATATTATTAATTGTAGAAGACCCCATACCTGCTAATACAACTATATCAACTTCATCATTAATTTTAGAAATACCATCTGCTTTTACAAGTGTTATCTTATCTTCTAAATTATATTTTCTTATGTTTTCTTGTGCTTTTTTTAAAGGATTCTCATTAATATCACTTGCAATTAATTTAACATTTTTTCTATTTAATGCTAAATAAATATCAAGAAGAGCATGATCACATCCAACATCTAAAATATAAGAATCACTTGGTATAAAATCAGTGATTCTTTTTAATCTATTATCGATATTCATTAATCAGTTAAAAAATCCTTTAATTTTTTACTTCTTGATGGATGTCTCATCTTTCTTAAAGCTTTAGCTTCAATTTGTCTTATTCTTTCCCTTGTAACACCAAATATTTGCCCTACTTCTTCAAGTGTTCTACATTGTCCATCTTCTAAACCGAATCTTAATTTTAAAACTTTTTCTTCTCTTTCAGTTAAAGTTAATAAAACATTATCAAGTTCTTCTTTTAAAAGTTCACTTGTTGTATATTCTTCTGGCGACATTGTTCTTTCATCAGGAACAAAATCTCCAAGATGTGAATCATCTTCCTCTCCAATTGGTGTTTCAAGTGAAACTGGTTCTTGCGATATTTTCATAACTTCACGAACTTTTTCTTCACTTAAATTCATTTTTTTTGCTAATTCTTGTTCTGTTGGTTCTCTATTTAATTCCTGGGTCAATTGTCTTTGAATTCTTGCAAGTTTATTAATTGTTTCAACCATATGAACTGGTACCCTTATAGTACGAGCTTGATCTGCTATAGCACGAGTAATAGCTTGTCTTATCCACCATGTTGCATATGTAGAAAATTTATATCCTTTTCCTGGGTCAAATTTTTCTACAGCTTTCATTAATCCTATATTTCCTTCTTGAATTAAATCTAAAAATGCCATACCACGACCAACATATCTTTTAGCAATAGATACAACAAGTCTTAAATTACTTTCAGCAAGTATTCTTTTTGCATCTTCATTACCTTCTTGAGCTTGCAATGCATATTCATATTCTTCATCTGCTGTTAAAAGATTTATTCTTCCTATTTCTTTTAAATACATTCTAACAGGGTCATTAATTTTTATATCCTTATTTGATACAACTGAATCAAGAAAATCACTTCCACTATCTTCTTCTTCATCTTCTTCTTCGTTTATATTTTCTACATCTGCTCCGACTACTTCAATACCATTTTGAACAAACATATTATATAAATCATCAAGTAAATCACTATCTGGTTCAATGCCTTTTAATTTCTCTGCAATTTCTTCAAAAGTAACCTTTTTATTTTTTAAACCTATTTCTAATAATTCTTGTTTTCTTTCTTCAAATGTTTTAATTTCATTAATCATATAATATTTCAGCTCCCCATCTTAACTAATCTAATCTTATCTGCAATTAAAGCTTTCTTTTCTTGATCGACTTCTTTTTTCATTAATTCTTTTAACCTTTTTATTTCTTGGTTCTTTTTATATTCTTCGATCACTTTAAGATAATCATCAAAATTTGCCATAGAAACGACTTCATTATCATATTTTAATACTTCCTTTAAATATAAAGCTAACTCTTCTTTATCACTTACTTGTGTTATAAAATCTGCCAAAACAAAATCTTTTTCATGTTTAGAATAATAAATAATTTCATTAGCTAAATACCTAGCAGTTTCATATGGTAAATAATTTAATCTTTTTTCATAAGTTTTAATTGCATTATAATTATTTAGCATTTCATTTAATATTGCATAAGTTGCTTTTTGATATTTATCAAGTTTAATTAACTTAACATCATCTGGTTTTTTTAACGTTTCAATTTTACCACTTTTCTGCATATTTTGCAACTTATTTCTTAAAAATTCTATATCAAGATTAAATTCTTTCTCTATCTTTTTTAAAATAAGTTCTTTTTTTATATCATCATCTATATTAGATAATTCTTGTAAAACTTCATTAACATAGGAAGACTGTTCGTCTATTTTAGTTAAATCTTTTCCTTCCTTTAAATAATTTATTTTAAATTCACTATATTCAATAGGATTATTTAAAAGATTTATAAACCTTTCTTTACCATATTTTAAGATATATTCATCTGGGTCTAATTCTTCAGGCAAAGCAACAACATTAACCCTTAAATTTTCTTCTTCTAAGATATGTCCAACATTAACAATAGCTTTTTTACCAGGATTATCACCATCAAGCATTAATATTATATTAGTAGAAGTTCTTTTAATCAAAGTAGTTTGTTCTTTCGTAAGACTTGTTCCCATAAGAGCTACAACATTTTTAACTCCAATTGAATAAAGTCTAATAACATCCATAAAACCTTCCACGACAATTAAAGACTTTTCTTTTCTTGCTTCATCTTTAGCTAAATGATAATTATATAAATTTTCTCCTTTTTTAAATATTAAAGTTTCTCTTGTATTAATATACTTACTATCACTTTTAGTGTTATATATTCTTCCAGAAAACCCTATCGTATCCCCATTTGTATTAAATAAAGGAAACATAATACGATTAATATATAAATCCTTATCCATATTAGATAATCCAATTAAAGAAATATCTTTAATACTATAGTTTTTCTTAACTAAAAGATTTACCAAACCATCTTGTTCTTTTAAAGATAAACCTATTTTAAAATGTTTTATAAGTTCATCATCAATACCCCTGTTATGTAAATATGACTTAGCTTCAAGTCCTAAAGATGTATTTAAATTATTTTGATAATACTTTTCTGCAATATTATATATTTCATAAAATTTATCATTTTTATTATTTGTTTTAACTAAATTATTAGATACATTTATACCACTTCTTTTAGCAAGTAAATATAAAGCACTTTTAAAATCTATTTTTTCATAATCCATTACAAAATTAAAAACATTACCACTTGCTCCACATGAAAAACATTTATAAATTTGTTTATCTTCACTAACACTCATACTTGGATTATTATCATCATGAAAAGGACACACACCAAAATAATTTTTACCCTTTTTTACTAAAGGAAGATAACTAGATATAACATCTACAATATTAGAAGCACTTCTTACTTCTTTTATTAAATCATTATCATTCATAAGAATCCTCCTTTTTCATATCATGCCATTATTATAACACTAAAGATCTTTAATGTAAATTATAAGTCTTATTATTAATACCATATTTTTATCTTTTTTTCAAGTAAAAATACACCAAGTTTAACCTTAGTGTATTTATTAAATATTATAATCCAAGTGTATATGGATTAGCACTTGTTCCATCTCCTCCGGTGATTTTAATATTTGATTTTAGATAAACAACTGGACGCGTAGCATACTGGTAATTGTAAGCTATCCCACCATCTGTTATATATCCTACATTATGCAAATAAAAAACACCATAGGCATAATCAGGATCTTGATTTAGTAGCCATTCATTTATTTTTATATTATATAGCCAATTTGTTGAATTACATTGCCTTATATCATCAGTATTATTTCCATATATATATAAATTTTTTCCTTCACAATTACTACTTGCATACCCATAATCACTTACATACATAAGGCCTATTTTACCTATCCAACTATTTGGATTTGTTCCATAATAAAACTCATTACTTTTTGTATTTTTTATTTTTCTTTCATAACTATACATAGCTACGGGAGTTGTTGTTGAAGTACCACCATTAAATCCTCCAAGATAATATTTTGCATTAGATATCATACTTTGTGCTTCACTTGTTAAACTATTTAAATATGTTTCGTTTAATTCTTTTTTTAATGTTGAACCTACCCAGTTATTTGAATATGCTGAAGTCCAATTTTTATTTCCTATACTTTCATTTCTTATTATTTTTATTCTATTTTCTATCTTACCTGTTCCATCATCTGTTGGAAAAACACCAAGTATTCTCCATACTTCATTATTAAATGTTACATAGTTTTTGGAATTAGCTCCACGATATCTATATTCTGTTATGTCTTTATCATTTCCTATTTGAAGTATATTATCAGCAGGATGTGTTATGGTGTAAAGTCCACTGTTCTCTTTATTATCTGTTAATTTTATAAGGGTATCTGTACCACTTTTCTTTAATTCTCCTACTGTTCCTTCAATTACATTAGTACTTGTTTTTGTAAAACTAAATAATGCATAACTTGAGTATCCTACACATACTAATATAATTAAAACTATTGTAAATAAAAAGTAACTATTTATTATTTTAATATCTGTTTTTAAAAATTTTATTATTTTTTTCACTATATCACAGCCTTATTTTATTAACTATTAACTTTATAAGATTATTATATAATACACCCCCCCCATGTCAATAATTTTCTTCGGAATTTTTAACAATTGTATTTACAACAAAATAATTTTATGGTATATTATTGATACAAAAGAACTTAACTGCGGTTGTTTATACCCGTACTTATGTTCTTTTTTGTTCATAAATTTTTGTAAACCTTCCTAATTTAATATTATTTTTAATATATTTATTTAAATCAGGATCTTTCCTATCATAACCATATACAGTCTTTATTCTATTAATGTCAATATTAAAGATATTTATTTTTGTAATTGTTTCTATTTCAATGGGAACTATTATGTTACTATTATTATTATCTTTAACTGTCGTTAATATCAAATAATCCTTATTGTTTTTATTTTTCTTAAATATAACTCTCGGGCTGTCCAAGCTATTAATTATTTTTATATAAAGTTCCTTACCTAAACCATGATAATGATTTCTTATACTTGTTGCTAAGCCTAATTTTTGCGCCTCTTCTTTAGTTAAAATGTTTTTTCTTATATGAGATGGGTTTTCATACATTGGAAGATCTTTAACACCATTTTCAACTAATACTTGTGGTGTATAATCTCTTAATCTTACCGGGTTTCTTTCGTTAATATTTTTTAATACATTATCAATTTTTTTACTTAAATTTAAGTTTTTCTTATTTTCTTTTTTATTACTTTTAATTACTTGTTCTAATTGTTCTATCATTTAATTATCCTCCATATATAATTATACGGATTAAAATCAAAATGACCTAAATTTAGACATAAAAAAATTAAATAATTTGATATTTTATTTAATTTTGGAAAAACCTATTACTAAATCCCAAGTGTATATGGATTAGCACTTATTCCATCCCCTCCAGTTATTTTAACTTTTCATTCTTTTCTTTACACTTTTCAATAATTCAAATTTATAGTAAAATAAATATTGAAAGGAATTGATTAATATGGAAAAACCACTTGCTCTTAAACTAGCTCCAAAATCTTTAAAAGATGTTATCGGACAAGAACATTTAATTGGTAAAGATAAAATTATTTCAAATATGGTTAAAAACAAAAAAATATTCTCAATGATATTATATGGAGAACCTGGTATTGGCAAAACAAGTATAGCAAATGCCATTGTAAATGATTTAGGTTTTAAATATCGTTTTTTAAATGCTGTTAACAGTAATAAGAAAGATTTTGAAATAGTTGTAGAAGAAGCTAAAATGTATGATGGAATAATTTTAATCATGGATGAAATACATAGACTTAATAAAGATAAACAAGATTTACTTCTTCCATGTCTTGAAAGTGGTTTAATTACTTTAATTGGTATGACAACAGCAAATCCATATCATAAAATTAATCCCGCGATTAGAAGCAGATGTCAAATATTTAAACTTAATCCTCTTAATGAAGAAGATATTTTAAAAGGTCTTAAAAAAGCTTGTAAATATGAAGATATAAAAGATATAAAAATAGATAATAATACTTTAAAATATATTGCTAGTTTAGCTAAAAATGATTTAAGATTTGCTTATAATTTACTTGAAGTTTCATACTTTTTTAATAAAGATCATATTGTAACTATAGATACAATTAAAAGTATAAATTCAAAAGAAGTATTTGTAAGTGGTGCTGATACTTCTAATCATTATGATAATTTAAGTGCCTTACAAAAATCAATTCGTGGAAGTGATGTTAATGCTTCTTTACACTATCTTGCAAGGCTTATAATATCTGAAGATATTGATAGTATTTTTAGAAGACTTTCTGTTATTTGTTATGAAGATATTGGTCTTGCAAACCCTAGCTTAGGTCCTAAACTTGAAGCATGTATTAGTTTAAGTGAAAGAGTTGGACTTCCTGAATGTCAAATAATTCTTTCTAATATTGTTATTGAAATGAGTTTGTCCCCAAAATCAAACACAGCATATCTTGCCATTGATAAAGCTATAAACGATTTAAAAACAAAAGATGTTGGAGAAATGCCAAGTTATTTAAAAAGTCCTTACATTGGATATTTATACCCTCATAATTATAAATCATCACTTGTAAAACAAGAATATTTACCTAGTAATTTAGTAGGAGTTAAATATTATATTCCAAAAACATCTTCTAAATATGAAACTTCTTTAAAAGAAGTTTATGAAAAAATAGAAAAATATAAGGAGAATAATTAATGAAAAAAGATTCATTTATTTATAATTTTTTAATTATTTTATTAATGCAAATATTCTTTAATATCTTTATATTTCATGAATGTAGTTTAATATTTATATTATTTTGTTTAACATCAAGTATTATTTCTTCATGCATTATTACTATTTTATCAAGACTTACAAATAATATAACAATTAATAAAATACTTAATATAATTCTACTTCTACCTTTTATTATAATTATAATAGGTCAAGAAGTTCATTATGAATTTTATAATTCTTTCTTTTCATTTCTTTCAATGTTAAGTGGCGCTAAACAAGTAATGGGATTTTTTAATACAATATTTGCTTGTATTATAAATAATGCTTTTTATATAATTATTTTATTACTTCCTTTTATTTTATTTATTATCTTTAATAAAAAAATTAATTTTGAAAAATTAAAATTAAAAACTATTTTATATTATATAGGTTCAATTATAATAAGTTTTACCTTCGCCTTATTTATAATAAATAGTGATAAAAATAGTAAAGATATTTATTCAAAATATAATTTATATAATAATGTTTATTATCCAACTTACTCTGCTAAAACATTTGGAATAATTAAAACATTTAGTTTAGATATATATAGATATTTTATAAATTTTGAAGATAAAATAATAACTAATGATGTTTTTAATGAAATAAGTAATGATAACAATTATAATGTTACTAATATTAATTTTGATGATTTAATTAATAATGAAAAAGATTATGACATTATAAAAATGCATGAATATTTTAAAAACAAAGAACCTTCTTTAAAAAATAAATATACGGGTATTTTTAAAGATAAAAATCTTATCTTTATAACAGGAGAATCTGTTAATATCAATGCAATAAAAAAAGATATTACCCCTACTTTATATATGCTTACACATAATGGTTTTGTTTTTAATAACTTTTATACTCCTATTTATTATGCTAGTACTAGTGATGGCGAGTATACAAATCTTACAGGACTTCTTCCTACTGAAGGAACATGGAGTATGATAAAATCAAGTAATAATAATATGAAATATTCTCTTCCTGCATTGTTTAAAACAAATGATTATAAAACATATGCTTATCATAATAATACTTATAATTTTTATAATAGAGATATTACTTATCCTAATTTAGGATTTGAAAAATATACAGCATGTGGAAATGGTCTTGAAAAGAAAATAAACTGTAATATTTGGCCTGAAAGTGATTTAGAAATGTTTAATGAAACTTATAATGATTATAAAAATGATGATAAATTTTTAGCATATTATATGACTGTTAGTACACATTTAAACTATAAAACAACAAATAATGATATTGTTAAGAAAAATATAAATTTAGTAAAAGATTTAGATTATAGTTCTAATGTTTTAGGTTTTATATCAACTCATATTGAACTTGATAAAGCTTTAGAAAATTTAATAAAAAACTTAAAAAAAGATAATTTGCTTGATGATACCGTTATTGTTTTACTAGCAGATCATTTTCCATATGGTCTAAGTAAAAATGAATTAGAAGAATTAAATAAAGATATAAAATATGATGATAGTCTTATTCATAAAAACTTTTTAGTTATTTATAATTCTACTTTAAAAAAACCAATTATTATAGATAATTATTCATCAAATATAGATGTCTTACCTACATTATATAATTTATTTGGCTTTAATTATGATTCAAGATTATTAACAGGATGTGATATTTTATCAAATAATGATGGTATTGTTATTTTTAATGACAGAAGTTTTATTACTAAAAATATTAAATATAATGCATTAAATAATAAATTTAATGATAAAAAAAATCTTGTGTATGAAAAGTATTTATATTCAAGACTTATATTAGAAAAGGATTACTATAAATATATCAAGTAATCCTTATTTTATTATATCTTTAATTACATAACTAGTTATTAAAAGCCCTGCACTACTTGGAACAAAAGAAGTTGAACCAATTGTTTTAGAATTTACTTTTATAGGCATTTCTTTAGAACAACAACAAAGAATTTTACCTTTTATCTTTTCTTTGTTTACCCAGGTTCTAAGACTTTTAGCTAAAGGATCATAACTAGTTTTTCTTATATCTATTATTTCTAATTTAGAAGGATCTAATTTATTACCTGTACCACAACAAGTAATAAACTTTATCTTTCTTTTTAAACATTCTTTTATAATTAATTTTTTAGTATTAGTAGAATCTTCAGCATCAATTAAATAATCTATATTTTCTTTAAATAATTCTAAATAATTAACCTCATTTATAAACTTTGATATTTTCTTTATTTTAACATTTTTATTAATCATTAATATTCTTTTTTCGATTTCATCTGTTTTTAATTTTCCTATATTATCTAAATTAGTCATAAGTTGTCTATTTAAATTAGAAATATCTATTTTATCAAAATCTACAATTGTAATATTTTCAATACCACTTCTAATTAAACTTTCTACAACATAACTTCCTACTCCCCCTAAACCTATTACTAAAATATGTTTAGTTTTTATCTTATTTAAATTTTCTTTACCTATTAAAAGTTCTAATCTTTCAAACATATAAACCTCTTTCTAATCTAAAATAAAATCACATAAAATATAGTTTTCAACAAATAAATATTTTTTAGGAATATAAAAATAATACTTATTTTCATTTAATTTACTTACATCAAATACATCTTTTATATTTATATTATATTTTTTATAAAAATTTTTTTTAGATATTCCTTTTATCTTTCTTAAATTTAAAATCATTTCATATTCCATATTTCTTTTTTTATCTATTTTTTCTTTTATATATCTATAATTACCATTTATATATGAATTAAGACTTCTTGTATTAGTATATCTAATATTATCTACAAAACCACTTGATCCTAGACCAAAGCCATAATAATTATCATTATTCCAATAACATAAATTATGTTTAGACATATAACCTTTTTTACTAAAATTACTTATTTCATAATGAATATAATTATTCTTTTTTAATGTTTTTCTAATGTAATCATACATTTTCCTATTTAAATCATCATCTATTTCTTTATATTTTTTTGTTTTAAGAATTGTATTATCTTCAAGTATTAATGAATATAATGATATATGATTTACATCTAAATTTATAAAGCTATCTACTTCTTCTTGTAATTCTTTTAATGTTTCATTATTAATACCATATATTAAATCTATATTTATATTATTAAAATATTTTTTTACTAAATTTATTTTATCTGTAATTTCTTTTTTATTTAAATATTTTCTATTCATAAACTCTATATATTTTTTATTAAATGATTGAAGTCCTATACTTATACGATTAACTTTATTTTCTTTTAAAAATATTAATAATTTTTCATTAATGTCTTCAATATTACATTCAAAAGTAAATTCATAAGTTTTATTAAGTTTAAATATATTTATTATTTTAAATAACTTTTTTAAAGATATTTCATCTAAACAAGATGGTGTTCCTCCCCCAATGTAAAGAGTATTTAATAAATCATTTTTATAATATAAATTTATTTCTTTTTCTAAAGACAATAAATATTTATCTATAAAATCTTTATTATAATACATTTTACAAAAATCACAGTAACTACAAATATTTTTACAAAAAGGTATATGTATATAACAACTTTTTATCATTATTTATGCCTTTTATTAAATTCAAATAATGATTTTATCATTGATAGATCATTATCTGTTACATATTTTGTTAAAATATCATATAAAGTAGATTTAGGAATATTATATTTTTCTGCAAACTCTCTTAAAGACATTATTTCTTCTTTATTGTTATTATTAAAAGCTTTAGTAAATTCATTACATAAATATTCAATTTCTTCTTGGGTATAAGAAGAATGTTTTTTACCAGTTTGTCCTCCTTTAATATTTCTTAATTTAGATGTTTCATCTATTTTTATTCTTACTTTTTCATATAGTTTTTTATCTATTTCAGGTAATAATGTATTTATATGATTTTGTAAAGTTCGTTTTGATATATTTAATTCATCTGATATTTCTTCAAGTGTTTTATTTTTACTATATAAAATATATTCTGCTTCATATTTAATTTTTTCTTCCATATTAATCATCCACCTTTAAAATACTTAAGAAAGCATCACTTGGAAGTTCAACACTTCCTATTGTTTTCATTTTCTTTTTACCTTCTTTTTGCTTTTCAAGAAGTTTTCTTTTTCTTGAAACATCCCCTCCATAACATTTAGCAAGAACATCTTTTCGCATTTGTTTAACTGTTTCTCTTGCTATAATTTTTGAGCCGATTGCAGCTTGAATTGGAACTTCAAATAACTGTCTTGGAATTATTTCTTTTAAATTTTCACATATAATTTTACCTCTATTATAACTAAAATCTTTATGCGTAATAATACTTAAAGCATCAACAAGTTCACCATTTAGTAAAATATCAACTTTTACTAAATCACTTGTTTTATATCCAATAACTTCATAATCAAAAGAAGCATATCCTTTAGTGGCACTTTTTAATTTATTAAAAAAGTCATAAACAATTTCAGCAAGAGGAAGTTCATAATGAATATTAACTCTTGTTTTATCTATATAATCTAATCCTTTATATATTCCTCTTTTATTTTGACATAATTCCATTACTTGACCTATATAAGTACTTGGTGTAAAAATAGATGCTTTAATAAATGGTTCTTTTATTTCTTTTATTAATGTTTTATCTGGTAATTTACTTGGACTATCAATCATTTCAGTTTTACCATTATTTAAAATAACTTCATAAATAACACTTGGAGATGTTGCAATTATATCTATTTTAAATTCTCTTTCTATTCTTTCTTTTATTATATCTAAATGAAGAAGGCCTAAAAAACCACATCTAAAACCAAATCCTAAAGCTTTTGATGTTTCAGGAGTATATTCTAAAGAAGCATCACTTAATTTTAATTTTTCTAAAGCTTCCTTTAAATCATCATACTTTTTAGAATCAATTGGATATATACCACAGTAAACAAATGGTTTTATTTCTTTATATCCTTTTAACGCTTCAGCACATGGATCTTTTTGTAAAGTTATCGTATCTCCTACTCTTACATCACTAATACTTTTAATACTAGCAGTAATAAATCCTACTTCCCCTTCAGTTAAAATATCACACATTTTTTCTTTAGGAGTATGAATACCAACATTTACTACTTCATAACTAGCATTTGTTTTCAACATTTTAATTGTATCACCCTTTTTTAAAGTTCCAGAAAATATTCTTACTGCAAGAACAACTCCTAAATAAGGGTCAAAATGAGAGTCAAAAATTAATGCTTGTAATTTATCTGTTTCATTTTTTCTAGGACTTGGTACAACCTCAATAACTTTTTCTACTAATTCTTTTATACCTATTCCTTCTTTAGCACTGCATAAAATAATATCATCTTCATTAAAACCTAAAGTATCTATTATTTCTTTTTTTACTCTATCAACTTCTGCATTTGGTAAGTCAATTTTATTAATAATAGGTATTATTGTTAAATCATTATCCATAGCAAGATAAAGGTTAGCAAAAGTTTGAGCTTCAATACCTTGTGTTGCATCAACAACTAAAATTGCTCCTTCACATGCTGCTAAAGAACGTGATACTTCATAAGTAAAATCAACATGTCCTGGAGTATCAATTAAATTAAGTAAATAATCTTCACCTTTATAATTATAATTTAAACTAACAGCATTAAGTTTAATTGTTATTCCACGCTCTCTTTCAAGTTCCATTGAATCTAAAAGTTGACTTTTCATATCTCTTTTTTCTACTGCATTTGTAAGTTCTAAAATACGATCAGCAATTGTAGATTTACCATGGTCTATATGTGCAATAATTGAAAAATTTCTTATGTTTTCTCTTTTCATATCTAAATCACCTTTTCCATCTTTTATTATTTTATCATAAAATTTCTTATTATGCTTGTTTTTCTTTAAATTTACCTTTATAATTTATACTAGGAGGACAAAAGTATGAAAAGGGAAAAGAATTTTTATTATTTTTTAACAATGATTATATTTATTATTTGTTTTACAACATCAATTATTCTTGCATGTAGAACAATTAAAGTTGGTAAATTAGCTGTTACAGCAAGTATTTTATTTTATCCAATGACTTATTTTATTGCAACACTATTTGCAGAAAGATATGGTAAAGAAAAAACATTTATGATGTTTAATTATGCTGTATTTGCCCTTATCTTCATGGCAATAATGCTTACAATTACATCTTGTATTCCTATATATGGAGCATATGACGGATTAGATAAAATCTTTAATATTGATTTTAAATTAATTTTTGCATCAATTCTTGCTTTCTATGCTTCACAATTTTTAAATTTAAAAATATATTATTATCTTGAAGGATATAAAGGATTTAAATTTTTAATTTCAGGTGTAATTGCTATAACAATAGATTCATTCTTATTTATAATGCTATCTAATATTTGTGTATTATCTCTTGGAGATAGTTTTGTAAAATTCATAAATCAATTTATCATGGGTATAGTTATGGTTATATTCTACACTTTATGTTTTACATATTTAGTAGATTCTGTTATAAAAAGCAATAAAAAAGAATTAGAATTAGAAATAGAAATAGAAAAACCTAAAGTAAAGAAAACTACTTCTAAAAAAAGAACAACAAAAAAGGAAGCAAAATAACGTTTCCTTTTTTTGTTTTATAAATTCAGTTACATTAAACTATATTTGTTTTTCTAAACTTTCTTCTAAGCTATATTTACAACCACAGTAATGTTGTCGATATAAATTATATTTTTTTGAATATTCAATTGATTTTTTATATCCATCTTTTTTCTTAAAATCGGCGTATAGATATTTAACATTATATTTTTCCTCTAATGTTTTACCTAAATCATTTAAAATAACACTATTTTTATAAGGACTAACAGAAAGAGTTGTTGTAAAATAATCAAAATTATTTCTTTTAGCAAGTTTGGCTGTTTTTTCTAATCTTAAATTAAAACATTTTGTACATCTTATCCCACCTTCAGGAAAATTTTCATATCCTTTAGCCACTTTATCAAATTCTTCATTTTCATAATCACATTCAAGTATTTTTATTTCATTATTAAACATTTCTTTAATTATTCTTTTTTGTTCACTATATCTTTTATCATATTCTTCTTTAGGATATATATTAGGATTATAGTAAACTATTGTTATATCAAAGTAATCTTTTAAATAATTTAAAACATAACTACTACAAGGTCCACAGCAAGAATGAATAAGTAGTGTTTTTTTACTATCTAACGATTTTAAAGTTTCTTCTAAAACTAAATCATAATTAATTTTCATAAGTTTTATCTAAATACTCCACAACATTTGATAATTTTATACCATGTGATGCTTTAAGAAGAATTGTATCGCCTTTTTTTATAATGTTATCTATATTTTTAATAACATCTTCATATGTATTAAAAACATAAATATTATCTTTATTAAAGTTATTTTTTATAACTTCATCATAAGTGTATTTTATTGAATCCCCTACAAGAATTAATATATCAGTATTACCTATTATACTTTTACCAATATTTTTATGTATTTCTTCTTCATAACTACCAGTTTCAAGAACATCACCAAGTATTGCCACTTTTCTTGTTTTAAAAGTACTTAAAACATTTAATGCTGATTTAATTGAATCTAAACTAGCATTATAACAATCATTTATAATTGTTATATCTTTTTTATTTATAATAGTTAATCTACCTTCAGTAAATGAAACACTTTCTAAACCTTTTTTTATTTCCTCATAAGTTAAATTATAAAGATTTCCTATAAGGATAGCAGACATAGCATTATAAATATTATGTTTTGCTATACTTGGAATTGTATAATCATATACTTTATTTTTAAAATTAACTTTAAAATTAATTTTACCATTTACTATTTCATAAGAAACACAATAAATTGTATTATCTTTATCAAAACCATAAGTTAATAAATTGTATGGAAGCTTTTTATCTTTTAATGTTTTTAAAAAATTATCATCACCATTTACTATTAGGGTATTTTCTTTATTAAAGTCTTTTGCTATTTCCATTTTAGCATGAAAAATACCTTCTTGATTTTTAAAATTTGCAATATGACTTAATCCTATATTAGATATAACTGCGTGTTTTAATGGCGCGATAGTTTTAAAATAAGAAATATCACCTTTTTTATCAATTCCCATTTCAATAACAGCTTTTTCATAAGAATAATCTAAATTAAATAAAGTTTTAGGAATACCTATTTCATTATTATAATTAAGTTCATTTTTAAGTGTTTTATATTTTTCATTTAAAACACTATAAATTATATCTCTTGTTGATGTTTTACCCACACTTCCTGTTACTCCGATTAAGTCTACATTAAATTTATCTAAATAAAATCTAGCAAGACTTCCTAATGCTAATAATGTATCATTAACTTCAATCAAAGATATATCTTTTTTATAAAATTCATGATTTTTATCTATTAGAAATATTCTACATCCATTATTATAAGCATCTTCTAAAAAAGCATGTCCATCATATTTTTCTCCTTTTATAGGAATAAATAATGTATTTCCTTTTATATCTTTACTTGATGTTGATATATATTCAACTTCTTTATTATTATTTAATAAAAGCTTTCCTTTGGTTGCTTTTACTATTTCATCTAAACTTAATTTTAACATAATTCCCCCTTATACATTAACAGTATTTTTTGTTAATTCTTCAGCTACTTTTACATCCGATTTATAATAAACATACTCCCCATTAACAATTTGATATGTTTCATCTCCCTTACCAATAACAGCAATAACATCATCATTAGAAGCATCATCATAAGCTTTTTTAATGGCAAGTTCTCTATCTTCAATTACTTCATATGGTTTATTGAATGGCTTTATATATGAAATTATTTCATCACATATATCACTAATTTTTTTAGTTTGCGGATCTTCTGCAGTTAAATAAATATAATCTGCATACATACCTGCTAAAATACCAACATCTTTTCTTCTGTTAACTCCTCTATCACCAGGGCAACCAAATACAAGTCTAATTTTAGAATTAGGATAGTCCTTCTTTAAAGCTTTCATTAAAGCGTCAACACTTATTTTATTATGAGCATAGTCTACAATTAAAGTACATTTACCCTTATATATACTCATTCTTCCAATAACTTTTGTTTTTAAAAGTCCTTTTAAAATACTTTCATAACTAATATTTAAAATAGAACAAATACCTATTACTAAACAAGCATTAATACAGTTAAATTCTCCTGCGATAGTTATTTTATAATCTCTTGTTACATTATTTATATTATCAGTTACACTAAAAACTGTTCCTGTTTCATCTTTTCTAATATTAGAATAATAAAAATCACAAGAAGAATCATCACCAAAAGTATAAATTTTTTTATCCTTTAATTCATAGGCAAATCTATCATACATTTCAATATTTTTATATAAAAATACTGTTTTACATTGTTTCAAAAAGCCTAATTTGCAATTAAAATATTCTTCAAAATCCTTATGTTCTAATGGTGAAACATGGTCATAACTAATATTAGTTATACCCCCTATATCAAAATTAAGACCATAAATTCTATCTAATTTCTTAGCTTGAGATGATACTTCAAATGTTAAATATGGAATATTTTCATTTTTACAATCTCTTATTATTTTATATAAATCTACTATTTCAGGTGTTGTATTATGACTTGCACCATAAGTTTTACCTGTAAAATGATCTATTGTAGTCCAAAATCCTGTTTTTTGTTTTGCTTCATAATCTAAAATATTATGTAAAAAACTAACTGCAGTTGTTTTTCCTTTAGTACCTGTTATACCTAAAAGAGTTAATTTAGAATTTTTATCATCATATACAAGTTCACTAGCTATTGCCATTGCTTTTAATTCATCTTTTACAATAACTTTAGGAATATCAATATTTAAATCTTCTTTAGAAATATATGCTAAAACACCTTCATTTATTGATGATGTTAAATATTCTTTTTTAAAATTTAATCCTTTAACAACAAAGATACAATTTTTATCAATTTTTCTTGAATCATAACATACATTTTCGATTTCTATATCTAAATTTCCTTCATAACTTACAAGTAAACCTTGTTCTTTTAATTTTTCTATTATTTTTACTAACTTCATAAAAATTTCTCCTTAATATATAAATACATTATATCACATTTTTTATAAAAGAAAAAAGAGCAATTATGCTCTTGATACATATTTTCCATCTTTTGTTGATACAATTACTTTTTCTCCTTCATTTACAAATAAAGGAATTCTTATAACCATACCAGTTTCAAGTGTTGCATCTTTCATTGCACTACTTTGTGTATTACCTTTTACTCCAGGTTCTGTTTTAACAACTTCCATTTCTATTTTATCAGGAAGATAAAGTCCTAGCATTTCACCTTCATAAAAAGCAATATCTACATCTAAATTTTCTTTTAGAAATTTAGTATCATCACCAAGAACTTTAGCGTTTAATTCAACTTGAGAATAGTCATTCATATTCATGAATACATAATCATCACCATTTGCATATAAAAACTGCATTGGTTTTTTCTCAATTCTTGCTAATTCTACTTTAGTTGCAGAGTTAAATGTTATTTCAATTGTAGCACCTGTTCTTAAATTTTTTAATTTTGTTCTAACAAATGCTGCCCCTTTCCCAGGCTTAACATGTTGGAATTCAATAACCATAAATAAATTGCCTTCATATTTAATAGTCATTCCAGTTTTAAAATCATTTACATTAATCATATTATCAAATCCTTTTTAATTATTATTTTTCTTCTTTATGAGCTGTATGCTTTTTACATTTTGGGCAATATTTGTTTAATTCTAAACGATCAGTAGTCTTTTTTACATTTTTTTCTGTACGATAATTTTGTGATTTACATTCAGTACATGTAAGTGTTTTTCTTTGTCTATTTTCTAATTTTGCCATAAATTTCACCTCTTAAACTTTCTTTAATATTTGACAATTAAGTCAATTGCTCTTTAAATTATACATTATATTTTTATAAAATTCAACAAATTTTATATTATTTTTTTACTAATTTCCTTATTTTAGATGTTTTTCTAGCATAATTACACATTTTATTACAATATATCATAAATTTAATATGTGAAGATTGTTTATCGCTTATTATTCTTAAATTTGGCATATTTAAAATAACTTTACTGTTATAAGCTAAAAAGTAATCATTTATTTCTTTTAATGCTGGTAAATTTAGCTTAAGTAAATTTCCATTACCCATCAAGAAAAATTTTCCTGCTTCTTTTAAAACTGGTAATTCTAATTTTCTAATACCATTGTTATAACATAAAAAGCTTTCATCAGCATATTCTAATAAAGGTAAACTTAACTCCTTTAAAGTTTTATTACATGCTAGAAAATCATTCCCTACCATAAAAAGATTAGGCATATAAACTTTGTTAATTATTCTATTTTTTCTTAAAAAATCATTTCCTGTATATCTTAAACTTGGAAGATTTAATTCTTCAAGTTTTTCATTACTTTCTAAAAAACATGAACCTGTTTTAGTTAAATTAGGAAGATTTAATTTACTTATATTAGAATTATAAGAAATAAATCTACTGTCAACCTCTTTTAAAGAAGGAAAACTTATTTCTGTTAAATCTTTATTATAATCTAAAAAATTCATCCCAACCTTTTCTAAATTTGGAAGTTCAATACACTTTAAAACTCTATTGTGAAATAAAAAATCATCTTCAATCTTTTCAATATCATTACTAGCTAAACCTATTATTCTATTATATTTGTCTAAAACAATAATTGTTTCGTTTTTATTTTCATGAATTAGTTTAACTGTCTTTTTATCATGATTATTAATTACTTCAATTTTATCAACAAGTGAAAGAGAATCTATGAAAGAATCTTTACTACGTCCATATCTTTTTAAAGTTTTATTTACTAAATCAAGTAAATAATAATCCATAAGTACATACTTTTCTTTTTCAAGTTGTCTTGGTCTAAAGTTTTCAATCAATATATTATTAGGACAATAATAAATATTATTTATTTCATAATTATATTTATAAAGTTTACCATCATTTGCTCTTACATAATTAGGTATTTCAAAGTTGTTACTTTTATATTTTTGAATTATTCCATAATATTTTTCAAAAGCATAAGTTAATCCTTCTTTAATATTATCTAAGTTATTAGAAAAAGTTGCATCAGGATTTAAAACACTATGATTATATCTATTTTTAATAGACAAAGTATTTGTTCCATCTTTAGTAAACTGAATACTTATAACAGAAGTTCCATATAAATCCTGTCTTTTTGGTTCCTTAAAGTCTTCTCTTTTAATATCAGATACATCTTTTTTAACAGCAAAGAAAACTCTACATGAATTAAGTCTATTACCTCTAAATGTACAAAGTTCTTCTTCTTTTTTGTAATATTTTTTATACTTCATAATTTCATCTTTTGTTAAACATTCTTTTAAAATATAACCTTTTTCTTCAAATAATTCTTCTGGCGTTTTATTTATTTTTTCTTGTTTTTTAGAAACATCTATCATATTATAAATATAATTTTTAAAATTATTTTCTAATTTATTATCTATAATATCATTATATAAATTATGATTTGGATAAAAGTTAGAAAGAATTATTTTAGATAAAACACCCTCTTCTTCAAGAATGCTTGGAAAAAGTTTGCGGCATAACTTCATCATATTTTCACCATATTTTTTCTTTATTATTTCTAAATCCTTATTTAACATATCATTCACCCTTTTGTGCTCGATATTATAGCATATTTTGTATATTTTTTCAACTTGTTATGCATAATATTTATAAGGAGGACGTTTTATGTATAAAAAAATTATTTTATCTTCTTTTATTATTTTTATTTTAAGTACTTTATTTCATTCATTATATAACTACTTACCATGTTTTTTAACAAGCATTATTGTTCCTGTTAATGAATCTATCTTTGAACATATGAAAATGATTTTCACTTCTTATATGTTTTATTTACTTATAAAAATATTATTTAATAAAAAACATGAAAATAACTTAATATCTTCTTTTGTCATTGCAAGTTTATTTAATATTGTTATCTTTTTAATTATTTATATACCTATATATTTATTATTTGGAGAAAAACTTGTTGTTACTTTAATACTTTATTTTATAACAATTCTTATATCTAATTATTTAATGTATAAAATACAAAATAAAAAAATTAATAGTAAAATTAATAAATATTCGGTTTATATTATACCTTTAGTATATATAGTATTTACATTATTTACTTATTTTCCTTTAAAAAATATGCTGTTTTTAGACCCCACGACTAATACTTATGGCATAATTAAAACTCATTATATAGAATAATTCTAATTAAAAAAACACTTTAAATTTTATTTTTAAAGTGTTTTATATTAAGGATTTTCTTGTATACACATCAATATCTTTATCAATATAAATATTAACCTCACATGGATCTATTACTTTTATAAAACCTAGACCATTTATACATATATCTTCCCTTATACCTACCTTTATTTTCTTTATGTGTTTATCTTTTAATTCAAGATTTTTCTTTGAACTAATTTTTTTAATATCAATATCATTAGAAATAAAGAAAGTAAAACTATTTTTAAAATCATTTAAATAATCAAGTCTAAATAAAGTATCAACAATTAAAGATTCTTTATGTTTTAACTGATATGTTCTTGTTTTTATTTCTTGTTTTGGAATAAGTTTTTTTACCATTTCTTCTTTTACATAATTAAGAACATTACCATTATCTACAAGACCAGGTGTATCTATTAAAGTAAATTTATTTAAATTTATTTCTATTTCATTTAGTGTAGTTGATGGCATTGGCGATATTGTAATACTTGGTTCTTTATCAATTGAGTAATTTTTAATAAGTTTATTTATTAAAGTTGATTTACCTGCATTAGTATTCCCTACAACATATACAAGAGGTTTATTAATTTTAGAATATAATAAATCTAAATTATAGTTTTTATTAGCACTTATTACAATGATATCTTTAAAAATATTATAATTTTTGAAATAACTAATTAATTTTTCGTCCTTTATTTTATATGGCAAAACATCTTTTTTATTTAAAATTAATATTATTTCATTATTTCCTACATATTCTTTAATTTTAGTTATATCTTTAGGAATAGCAAGTAAATCTACAATATATAAAACTAAACATGATTTATTTTTTATATTATTTAATATTTTTACATATTCTAAATTATCTTTTGTAACAAACTCATATTCACCATAATTTTTCATCCGAAAACATCTTTTACATAAATCATTTGTTAAAACAGTTGTATACCCTTCGATTAAAGGATTATTATCTTGAAGAATTGCACCACATCCAATACATTTTTTAATCATAATATTTACCTCTTTCAAAGTTATATTTTTTATATAAACTTTTTATTATTCTTTTTTCTATTTTTCTTTTGAATTTTGTATAATTTCCCTCAACATTACTAATTTTATCTATTAAACAAGAAGTAAGTCCTAATTTATTAGAACCATATATATCTGTTAAAAATTGATCTCCAATCATACACATTTTATCGTATGAAACATTATATTTTCTTTTTATTTTGTAAAATCCTAAAAAAAATGGCTTACACGCAAATTTTATATACTCTATATTTAAAGTATTACATATATTTTTAATCTTATTAGAATTAGTTGTATTAGATAAAACAACAATTTGAAAAGATTTTTTTAACTTTTTAAATAAATCAATTATTTCTTTATCAAGTATGTTTGTTTCATATGAAATAATAGTATTATCTAAATCATATATTAAAAGTTCTATTCCTTTTTCTTTTAATTTTTTATAATCTATACTTAATATATTATTTTGATAAATATTTGGATAAAATAAACTCATAATTAAGTTCCTTTCTAATTTAGTACATAATAAAAATATCATAAATTACTTAAAAAGTAAATGTTTATGATATTTTATCAGTTAAAACAAGTACAAGGAGCTATAGGTTCAGATGTATAATAGTTATATGATTTTGTTACTATATTATTTTTTTTGTCCTTTAAAAATATATTAAAATTATAACTTGTATTACGTTTTAAATCAATTCCAAGACAACACCAATAATTATGTATTACATTAGATGATATTGTAACATCATTCCAAGTACAATTATCTTGATTATTATCATTATTTAAAACACAATATTTATCAAGTAAATATGATCCTGGGGTAACTGAAATATTAAAATTATTTTCAAAAATTTCATATCCATCAATTGTAGGTAATACAACTTTACCATCAAGTGCAAAAACATATGGGTTGGTACTTGTTCCATCACCATCCATTATTTGAACATTAGGTTTTAAATATAAAGTTGGCCTTACTGCAAATTTATTAGTTGTGTGCGCATTGTGAATAAGACCTACATCATATTTTTGAAACAAAATAAACTGCGAACTACCCCATTGATTTAATAGCCATTCTTGATCCTGAAAATCATATAACCAGTTTGTTGAATTGCATACACTTATTATATCTGTATCATTGTTTACACCATATAGTTTTCTATTTTCACAATTTAAACCTGCATAGCCATAATCACTAACATACATTAAAGCTAAATCTCCTGTCCAACTATTTGGATTTGTTGAATAATAATATGTACCACTTCCACTTATTTTTCGTTCATATGAATACATATTTGAAACTGTTATTCCAGCACTAGTATACCCACCTAAATAATATTTTGATGAGCCAATCATTTGTTGCGCTACACTTGATATATTATTATAATATGTACCATTTAAATACGTATTTAATGTTGATGGACGAGCCCAATTATTTGAACCCTCAAGTAAAGCGGCAGTCATAGTAATTTCATAATTATTACTTTTATTTAAATATTCTACTTTCGACTTATTTCCAGCATTTAATAACAAGTTATCATATATATTATAGTTATAAGCTGATGATGTATCATCCCATACATATGTCCCTATACCTTCATTTTTTATTATCTTTATTCTGTTTTCTATATTTCCATTTCCATCATCGGTCGGGAATACCCCAAGTATTCTCCATACTTCATTATTAAATGTTACATAGTTTTTTGGACTTGCTCCACGGTATCTATATTCTGTTATATCTTCATTTGTTCCTATTTGAAGTGTACTATCAGCCTCATGGGTTATTGTATATAATCCACTATCATCTTTATTATCTGTTAGTTTAATAAGTTCACTTGCTGCTTTTTTCTTTAATTCTCCTACTGTTCCTTCAATTATATTAGTGCTTGTTTTTGTAAAACTAAATAATGCATAACTTGAATATCCTATACATACTAATATAATTAAAATAATTAATAATAAAAAATAACTATTTATTATTTTAATATCTGTTTTTAAAAAACTTATTATTTTTTTCACTATACCACAACCTTATTTTATTAACTATTAACTTTATAAGGTTATTATATAATATCCCCCCCCCATGTCAATAATTTTATTAATACTTTTCAACAATTCAAATTTATGGTATTATTACTATAGAGAAAATGAAGGGAAATGTTTTATGAAAATAAAAATAAAAGAAATAATTAAATTTATATTAATATTTTTACTATACTTATTTTATAGTGATATTATAGTTACAATAATTACTAAAGTTGGAATTGATTTAAAAGTCTTGCCTACTACTTCAAAAATAATACTTATGATGTTAATTAATTTGTCACTTATGATTATGCTATTTATATTTTATAGAAAAAGTATTAAAGAAAACTTTAAAGATTTTAAATCTAATTTTAAAACTTATATAAAAGATAATTTTAAATACTATGTTATAGGACTTCTTGTAATGATTATATCAAATATTATTATATCTTTCTTTGTTGAAGGTAATTCTACTAATGAGACATTAATAAGAGAATATATTAGCATTATGCCTATATATATGATTTTTTCCTCTTGCATTTATGCTCCATTTGCTGAAGAAATGGTATTTAGAAAATCATTAAGAAACTGTTTTAATAATAAAGTACTTTATATTCTTTTAAGTGGATTAATATTTGGTTCTATGCATCTTTTATCTGCTAGTAGTATTGTGGAACTAGTATTTTTAGTACCTTATAGTGCTTTAGGATGTGCATTTGCTTACATGTATTCTAAAACAGATAATATTTTTGTACCTATGTCATTTCATATGATGCACAATACAATTATTGTCTTAAATTATATATTAGTTTTCGTCATTGGAGGATAATATGGTGTCAAGATTAGAAAAAAATAAAAAAATTGAAAAGGAAATTAAAAAAGAAGTAAAGATAGAAAAAAAGGAAAAAAGAAAAAAAAGAAATAGGAAATTCCTTGCTTTTATAATCAGTCTTTTAATCATATTTTTCATATATTCTTACTTTATTGAACCTAATTTACTACTAGTAAATGAAAAAGTTATTTTAAATAATAATATAAAAGAAGATTTACATGGTATTAAAATAGTTCATTTTAGTGATTTACACTATGGAAGTAGTATTAATAGTAAAAATATTAAAAAAGTCATTACTAAAATTAATGAACTTGAACCTGATATTGTTGTATTTACAGGTGATTTACTTGATCTAAGATATACCGAAAAGTATACTAAAAAAGAAATAGATGTTTTAACAAATGCTTTAAAAGATATAAATGCTTCTTTAGGTAAATATAGTATTATAGGTAATCATGATTATAATTATAATGAACTTAGTAATATATATTATAATTCTAATTTTAATCTACTTGTTAATAAAAATGATATTATCTATGGAAAAGAAGGTTCTACAATTGGAATATATGGATTTGATAATATAACATATGGAAGCCCTAATATCGAAGGACTTAAAGATAATAGTTTTAATTCTTCTAATTTAAAAATAGTTTTATTACATGAAACAGATTATATCGATTATTTTATAAATGATTATAATATTGATGTAATACTTGGAGGTCATTCACATAACGGGCAAGTAAAAATACCATTTGTTAGACCTATTTTTCTTCCTGATGGTGCAAAAAAATATTATGCGCCTTACTATAAAATTAATAATACAGACATTTATATTTCAAATGGTCTTGGTGAAAGTATATTTAACATAAGATTCAATAATATTCCAAGTATAAATTTTTATAGAATAAATAAAGCCTAGTTAAAATTAACTAGGTTTTTTTAATTTCTATATTCGAATTCAAAATCAAGTATTCTTACCTTATCTCCTTGAACTGCTCCCATTTTTTCTAATTCTTCATCAACTCCCATACGAGTTAACTTTTTAGCAAAACGAAGAATTGATTCATCTGTATTAAATTTAGTCATTCTAAATAATTTTTCAATTGTATCTCCTTTTATAACAAAGCAATCTTTTTCTTTTACTATTGTAAATGGATTTTCCTTTTTAAATGTATATAATACATAATCTTCATATAAATCATCTTCAAAGTCATCTTTAATAATTTCTTTATCAAGTAGATCAGCCATATATAATAATACTTTATCTAAGCCTTCTTCATTAATGGCACTTATTTCAAATACTTTTATATCTTCTTTTAATTTCTTTTTAAATTCTTTTAAGTTTTCTTTAGCATTTTCCATATCCATTTTATTAGCGATAATTAATTGTTCTTTTTTTAATAATTTAGAATCAAAGTCATTTAATTCTTTTTTAATTTTTATATAATCATCATATGGATCTCTTCCTTCATATCCACTCATATCAATAACATGAGCTATGACTCTTGTTCTTTCAATATGTTTTAAAAACTTATCTCCAAGTCCTTCTCCTAAAGATGCACCTTCGATTAAACCTGGAAGATCTGCTACTACAAAACTTCTATTATCGCTTGTTTTTACAACTCCTAAATTAGGATTTAATGTCGTAAAGTGATATGCTGCTATTTTAGGCTTTGAACGTGATATTTTAGAAAGAATTGTACTTTTACCAACACTTGGCATTCCTACTAAACCAACATCTGCAAGTAATTTAAGTTCAACTTTTAAATATCTTTCTTCGCCTGGTTCTCCTTTTTCACTAAAATTAGGTGCAGGATTACTAGCGGTTTTAAAAGCAGTGTTTCCACGACCTCCACGTCCTCCTTTAGCTACGATACATTCTTCACCATTTTCTTTTAAATCACAAATAACAAGGTTTGTATCCATATCAGTAACAACTGTACCTGTTGGAACTTTTATTATAATATCTTTAGCACCTTTACCATTACAGTTCTTACCCATACCATTTTCACCACGTTCTCCTTTAATTATTTTATTATATCTTAAATCAATTAAAGTACGAAGCCCTTCATCTGCTTTGAAAATAATATTTGATCCTCTACCACCATTTCCTCCATAAGGTCCTCCAAGTGGCACGTATTTTTCTCTTCTAAAAGCAGTGCATCCATCTCCACCTGTTCCTGCAACTACATTTATATTAACTTCATCTACGAACATAATATTCACTTCCTTACGCAGTAAATTATACCAAAAAATTTTAAAAAAAGAAAGATTTAATTTTACTTAATGTAAGATTAAATTACATTTCTTTTAATGTAAGTGCTACTTTTTCCTTTTCTTTAAATATTTCTTTTACATAACAATCTACTATATCACCAACCGTTAATACTTCACTTGGATGTTTTATATATTTAGAAGTTATTTCTGATATATGAACTAATCCATCATTATGTAATCCTATATCAATAAATGCTCCAAAATCAACAACATTTCTAACAACACCTTGTAACTTCATTCCTACTTTTAAATCATCAATTGTTAAAATATCTTCTTTTAAAACAGGGGCACTATAATCTTCTCTTGGATCTCTTAAAGGTTCTTTTAAGCAAGATATAATATCTTCCAAAGTCCATTTATCTATTTTTAACTCTTTTTCAAGGCTTTCTACGTTTATATTTTTTAACACTTCTTTTATCTTAGGTGTTCCAATATCTTCTAAAGATAGATTTAAATATTTAAGTAAGCTATATGTTTTTTCATAACTTTCAGGATGTATTTTTGTTCTATCTAAAACATTTGAAGCATCATTTATCCTAATAAATCCAATTGATTGTTCGAATACTTTATCACTTAATATTTTTTTAAGTTCCATTCTTGAAGTAAATTTATTTATTCTTTCTTTTTCTTTTATAATACTAGCAATTGTTTTAGAATTTAAACCTGAAATATATTTTAATAATGATGGTGATGCTGTATTTATATTTACTCCTACACTATTAACAACTGAACCAACTGCAAAATCTAATGCTTCATCTAATTCTTTTTGTTTTAAATCGTGTTGATATAATCCTACCCCTATACTTTTAGGATCTATTTTTACAAGTTCAGATAATGGATCTTGTAATCTTCTACCTATTGAAATTGCACTTCTTTCTGCAACATCTAAATTAGGAAATTCTTTTATAGCTAAGTTGCTTGCAGAATATACACTTGCTCCTGCTTCACTTACAATTACATATTTACAATTTAAACTATTATTTTTTATAGTATTAGCAATAAATCTTTCACTTTCTCTAGATGCTGTTCCATTGCCTATGGCAATAACATCAATATTATATTTATTTACAAGTTCTACAATTTTTATTTCACTTTCTTTAATCTTATTATGTGGTTCATGAGGATATATTTTATCTATACTTAAAACACTTCCATTTTTATCTAATACTGCAAGTTTACAACCTGTTCTAAAAGCAGGATCAAATCCTAATACCCTTATTTCTTTCATTGGTGGTGTTAAAAGTAAATTAGAAACATTTGAAGAAAAATTATCAATCGCAACTTTATTTGCTAAAATAGTTAAATCACTTCTTATTTCTCTTTCAATACTTGGAAAAATAAGCCTTTTATAACTATCTTTTATCGCATCTTTTATAAGACTACTACATGGATAATCATATTTTATTATTTTGTTTTCTAAATAAGATATTATTTTATCATCATCAGTAGTTAATTTAACATTTAAAACCTTTTCTTCTTCACCCCTATTAAGTGCTAATACCCTATGACTTTTTATATATTTTATTCTTTCATTATAATCATAATACATCTCATAAGTTTTATACTCATCTTTTCCATCTTTTTTTACTTTAGATACAATAAATCCATTATTAAAAATATAATTTCTAATATATTTTCTATAATTTGCATTATCACTAATCCATTCTGCAATTATATACATAACCCCTTCATATTTTTCATTATATGTTGTTACTTTACATGAAGTATAATTATTTATTATTTCTTCCAAACTTTTATTAGGAAAACTCATAATTATTTTAGCAAGAGCTTCTAATCCATTATTAATTGCATCTGTTGCTTTAGTTTTTTTCTTTTCCTTATATGGTCTATATAAATCTTCAATATCAACTAATTTAGTACAAGATAATATTTTACTTTTTAATTCTTCCGTTAAAAGATTTTTTTCATCAATTAATCTTATAACATCCTCTTTTCTTTTTAACAAATTAACTTGATATTTATAAACATCACTTATTTCCTTTATCTTTTTTTCATCAAGACCACTTGTAGCTTCTTTTCTATATCTTGCTATAAATGGTATTGTACTTCCTTCTTCAAGTAATTTTAATGTATTTTCTACTTGAAAAACTTTTATATTTAAATTATTTGCTATATCTTTTATTATTTGTTCGTTCATAATTTTCTTCCTTTCATATTAATTATAAATATTATTTTATAAAAAGAAAAGAAATAAAATAAATTTTACTTCTTACTTAACTCTAACAAGAGGTTTAACACCATTAATATCGTCTTTTACATAATTAACGAAATCCTTTATTGTAACATCATCATAACCTTTTTCTTTTAAAGCACTTTCTAAATAATTATCTTGTAAAAGCATTATGTATAAATCTGTATCTGTTTTATATAAATATTTTAAAAATTCTAAATCATCATTAACTTCCCTTGTTTCTTCATACATCATACTTTTTTTAACTTCTTGTTTCATTTCTTCTTCAATCTTTTGTTTTTTATCTAATACTTCTAAATTTACTACTTCCTTATTTAATTTTTTATTATCAAAAAGTAATTTTATTGAATAAGAATTAAGCCCTACTGATAAAAAAGGAAAAAATTTTAGAAAATAATTCTTTATAAAAAATAAATTATCCACATTTCCCGTTACATTAGGCAAAGCTTTATTAAATAAAAGTGGCAATGCAATTAACATTATTTCTATAAATGATATACAAATAATACTAAATTTAGCATTACTTTTTATTGTCTTTTTTAATTTTAGTATTTCTTCTTCCATATAACTTCCTCATTTCAAGTACTTTTTATTATATCTTAAAAAATATTTAAATTCAATATCCTAAACGCAATATTTCAAAAATAACATTTTCTTTTCTTCCAAAGTTATATGAATAATCTTCACTTTCAAATAATAAATCTATTTGTGAAAAACCATCAAAAGATATAGCACTTCCTCTGTCAAGAACAATACCTATAAAATCATTATAATCTTTTAAATTACTTACTTTTATAATTGTTCCAAAAGGAAGAGATTTATCTGCTGCTAAAACACGAACATTATTATATGTTTTATCATTATAATAAATAGTATTTCTAACATCATAGCCAGATGATGTTATACCTATACACCCATAACAATCTGGTCCATATCCTGTTATCCTACCAATAAATTTATCTAACACTTTCTTTTCTTCTTTTATTTTATTAAATTTTTCTATATTATATATACATCTAGGTTCTAAAACATAATTATATGTTATTTTTTTACTATTTAAATTTGTTATAAATAAGAAAAAAATTATTATTAATATAAATAAATATTTTAAATTTTTCATAAACTACTCCTTTAAGTCAAAGACTCAAAAAAATATTATATTAGAATTTTCTAATATAATAAATAGTTTTATATAAATTGTTATAAATTACCAAAAAAAGAAAAGACATTATTTAGTAATAACACTAACTTGTTTTTTGTCTTTTCCTAATCTTTCATATTTAACTACACCATCTTCTTTAGCAAATAGTGTGTGGTCATTTCCCATACCAACATTTGTTCCTGGATAAATTCTTGTTCCTCTTTGGCGATAAATAATATTTCCTGCTTTAGCAGTTTGTCCGTCTGCTATTTTAGCACCTAATCTACGACCTGCAGAATCTCTACCATTACAAGTAGATCCTCCACCTTTTTTATGAGCAAATAATTGGATATTTAATTTCATCATAACTAAATCCTCCCTATAAAAATTTTATTGTTTTTTCATAATCTTTTTGAAGTTCATGTAATAAATTAAGCATGTTTTCTAATAATTTATTAGTAACTTCATCTTCTTTTAATACCTTAATTTTAACTCCATTTGTATCATCATAATTAATAATATCTTTATCTAAAGAAATAATAGCATTAACAGTTGTTACAACAATACTGCTTACAGAACTGCATACAATATCTTTACCATAAGAATCATAATTAGCATGTCCTGTTATAGTTATTTCTTTATAAAAATCATTTTCTTTTAATACTTTAACCTTAATCATAACTATCTAGCAATTTTAGTAATTTCTAATTTAGTATATGGTTGACGATGACCTTGAATTTTACGAGTACTTTTTTGTTTTGAAACATATTTAAATATTCTAATTTTCTTATTTTTTCCATGTTTTAAAACCTTAGCAGTAACTTTAGCACCTTCTAAATATGGATTACCAACTTCACTACCTATCATTAATACTTTGTCAAATGTTACTTCTTTATTTTCCTCTGCATCTAATTTTTCAACATAAATAACATCATTTTCGCTAACATAATATTGTTTACCACCTGTTTCAATAATAGCTTTCATAACTTACCTCCTTTTATAAACTAAGACTCACTCTTAAGGTGTCATATGATCTTCTAACCTTTTTGATGTGGTTTAAAGCATATAAAGGCTTCAAACATATAGAATGATACCATAAAAATACCATTTAGTCAAACACTTTTTACTTATTTTACCTATATTTATAGATATTTTATTATATTATGTTTAAAAAGAAAAAATGACCCTAAAGATCATTTTAATATTCGTTTGGTGCGGGTAAAGGGACTTGAACCCCCATGGATCACTCCGCTAGATCCTAAGTCTAGTGCGTCTGCCAATTCCGCCATACCCGCATAAATAAATGGTGGACCCTGTAGGACTCGAACCTACAACCGACCGGTTATGAGCCGGTTGCTCTAACCAATTGAGCTAAGGGTCCATTTCTCTATTGCTTTTTAATAATAACACAAAACATCACTAAAATGCAATATAATTTTATAATTTTTTTGAAAAATTATACCAAAAAACAAAAAAACCAAATTATTTTTGGTTTAATGCGTTTAATAAATTAACTTTAAACATATCTTTTTGAGCGTTTGATTTAGAAATCATAACTCCCTTGTAAGTAGCAAGTTCACTTCTGTGTCCTTCTTCTAAAATACTATCCGGTGTAATATTAGAAAGAAGAACAACTTTACTATCTTCATATACTGTATAATGAAGTGTTATATCTCCATGTACTTTAGAAAATAATGCATCAGTAGGAAGTTTTAATTCATAAGTTTTTGTTTTATCTTTAGAAGAAGTTTCTACTAACTTTCCTAAAAAGTTTCCTTCCCTTATCTTAGGATAATATTCAAATGTAAGCTTTTTATAAGCAAGCATATTATACTTTCTTACTGATCTTTCTTTTTTTCTAAATTCATTTTCATCAACATATTCAAAATGATAATTTAACCTTTTATTTTCCATATTACCTAACCCCCTATTTATTATTGGTAATTTCTTAAGTGTCTAAATTATAGCACAATACAAGAAAAATGTCAAACTTTTTCTTTAAAAAATAAAAAGTAGATGTAAAATCTACCTTAAATTATTAATATTTTCTTCAATTTCATCTTTAGTTACATAACCAAGTGATGTTTTTTCTAATTTTCCATTTTTAAAATACATAAGTGTTGGAATACTCATTATTCCATATTTTCTTGCTAAATCATTATGTTTATCAACATCAACCTTAACAACTTTTATGTTGCCTCTTGATGATGCTACTTCTTCTAAAACAGGTGAAAGCATTTTACATGGCCCACACCAATTAGCGTAAAAATCAACAATAACTAAATCATCTTTTATCATTTCATTAAAATCTTCATTTTCTAAATGTACTAACATTTTACTCATCTCCTTTATTTTTATATTGTTCAATTAATTTATCTATATTTTTTACTTCAATTTTTCTTTTCTTAACAAGTTTTTCAACATATTCTGGAGTTATTATCTTATTTTTTAACATCGTATCAATTGCATTATAATTAAATTTATCACTATCTTTATCTTTAACATAAACATCTACAAAATCATATATTTCAGTTGCAGTATTAGTCACATCTTTTACAACATTAGATAAAACTGGTGAAGATGTCAGTATTTTAGGCTTTAAACTAGACTCACTTATTAATGAATTATTAAACGATGTCATATTTATAACAAATAAAATTATAAATAAAATTACATATCCTTCGATTAATCCTACAACCATACCAAGAAGTTTTGATGGTATACCTAAAATTATCGTAAAATTAAGAGCTTTTTCAATTAATCCTGATATTTTAAGTAATATTTGAAAAACAATGGAAAATAATCCTAAAAGTATCAAAAATGCAATTAATTGAAATAAAATAATATTTAATGAACTAAGTCCAGCGATTGAACCTTTAAATTTAATAAAAGGCAATGTATAACTTAAAAAATTTGCTACATAATCTTTAAAATAAAAAGCAAAAACAAATATTAAAATTACGCCAACTGTTTTAACTGTTTGTTTAAAAAAGCCATTTTTAAATCCTACTACAGCAAATATTAATAAAAACATAATTATAATTATATCAAACAAATACATAAAAAGTCCTCCTTACAATATTATTATAACTTAAATATGTTAAATATGCACTAATTTTATTTTTTTATAGACTAAAATTAGACATTTTGATATAATCTTATTAGACAATGAAAGGAATTAAAAATATGAATATTGTTATTAAAGTAAATGATGACACAGTTAAAAAAATGATTGAATATTATAAAGATAAATTAAGAGAAAAAACTCCACCATATGCTATTTTTCAGGCACAAGAAGAAGATACTATTATAACATTATATCAATCAAAAAAATGTATGTTTCAAGGAACAACTGCATATGTAGATGCTAATATGTGGAAAGCTATTGACGGACAAGAAAATACAAATAATACTTGTACTAAAGATTATTATAATGTTACAAGTATAGGTAGTGATGAAGTTGGAACAGGAGATTACTTTGGACCAATTGTAGTAACGGCTGCATATGTAAGAAAAGAAGATATAAGTTTTGTAGAAAGTCTTGGTATTAAAGATTCTAAAAAACTAACAGATGAAAAAATACTTAATGTTGTACCTAAACTTATTAAAAATATAAAATATAAAAGTACAATTCTTTCAAATGAAGATTATAATAAAAACTATAGTAATGATGTAAACATGAATAAAATAAAAGCGGTTCTTCATAATAAAATGCTTTATAGTTTACTAAACGAAATAGAAAAACCTGATTACATAATTGTCGATGAATTTGCTAAAGAAGATAGATATTATAGTTATTTAAAAGATGTAAATAATGTTGTTAGAAATATAACATTTATGACAAAAGCTGAAGACAAAAATTTAGCAGTAGCATGTGCTTCAGTTATATCAAGATATATTTTTATAAAAGAATTTGATAAAATGTGCGATACTTACAAAACTCCTATTCCTAAAGGTGCAGGAGATAATGTTGATAAAATAGGACAAGAACTAGTAGAAAAATATGGTAAAGATGTATTAGATAAAATAGCAAAGAAAAACTTTTCAAATACAAAAAGGATATTAAAAACAATGATTTATTAATATCCTTTTATTTTATGTTTTTATTATTTCTCGGATGAGAAATATTATATATATTTCTAAGTCCTTCATTTGTAATGTGCGTATATATTTGAGTTGCTCTAAGAGATTCATGTCCTAAAAGCTCTTGAACACTTAAAATATCACACCCTTCATTTAAAAGATGGGTAGCAAAAGTATGTCTTAAAACATGAGGTGTAATATTAGATTTTATACTTGTTTCTTTAATAATATTTTTAATAATTAACTCTACCCCTCTAGAACTTAAATTAGTACCAGAATTATTTATAAATAAGTAATCACTTTTTTTATTTTTTAATAAATTATCTCTTACTTCATAAATATATTTTTCTAAATATTCCTTAGCATAATCTCCAAAATATACAATTCTTTCTTTATTCCCTTTACCAAGTATTTTAATATATTTTTCTTTTAAATCAATATCATTTAATTTTATATTAACAAGCTCTCCTACCCTCATACCTGTTGCATATAAAAGTTCTAAAATACATCTATTTCTTATACCTAAATTAGAAGTATCACAAGAAGAAAACATTTCTTCAAGTTCATTATAATATAAAAACTTAGGAAGTAAATTATCTTTTTTAGGTAACGAACAAAGAGAAAATGGATTAGTTTTTATCTTATTATTCCTAGCTAAATACTTATAAAAACTTCTTGCACTAGTTATTTTTTTAGCAATTGTATTTTTAGAATAATTAAAACTATCTAAATAATTAAAATATAACCTGATCGTAGAATAATCAATATCTAAATAAGAAATACCTTCTTTTTCTAAGTATTTACTTAAAAATATCAAATCTTCTTCATAAGTACTAATTGTATATTTAGAATAATTTTTTTGTTCTTTTAAATACTTAATAAACTTTTCAATATCTTTTTCCATAACATTACCATCTTTCATTTTCATTATAACATAAATTTTGACATAAATAATATATTTAAATTAGAAAGGAAGAATTTTATGTTATTTAGTATTTTAGAATTAATAAGAAGTTTAACCTTTTTTACAACTTCCTATTCTAATAATGTATTTCCTGAGCCATTAAGTAAAGAAGAAGAAGAAAAATATATTACTTTATTATTAAATAAGGATCCTAAAGCAAGAGATAAACTTATCGAACATAATTTAAGATTAGTGGCTCACATTGTTAAAAAGTATGAAAATTCAAATACTGATACAGATGATCTTATTAGTATTGGTACAATTGGTTTAATAAAAGGTATTGATAGTTATAGTTTAAAACATGGTACAAAAATAACTACTTACTGTGCTAGATGTATAGAAAACGAAATATTAATGTATTTTAGAAGTAATAAAAAAAATAATATGGTTGTAAGTTTAGATGAACCAATAGGATTTGATAAAGATGGTAACGAAGTTACAATTTTAGAAGTTTTAAAAACCCATAAACCTGATTATATTGATGAAATAAGCAAAAAAGATAATATAGGATTATTAAAAAAATATTTAAATATCTTAAATCCTAGAGAAAAAGAAATAATAAAAAGAAGATATGGTTTAGATAATTTAGACGAACAAACACAAAAAGAAATAGCAAAAGATTTAAATATTTCAAGAAGTTATGTTTCAAGAATTGAAAAAAGAGCAACTACTAAAATATTAAGGGAGTTTTTAAAAGAAAACAAAATATAAAAAAATATAGAAAAAAACTATATTTTTTTTAATTATAATCCAAACGTATATGAAACTGTTAAAATATCATATTTTCTGATGATTTTTGCATATTCAATAAATACAATTAACCTAATATGCAATTTGCTATATTACATATTAACTATTAAATTTATAAGATTATTATATAATACCAATCTTTAGAATTTTAACAAAATAAAAAAACAATACAAAATAAGGGCCAAGATTTCGTATCATTTTATAAATTTAGAATAGTTTATTTTTTTAATATAGTCAATAAATATATTAAAAGTTGCGTTTAACTTGCGTTAAAACTAAAAAAAAGATAAAATTTTATCTTTTTTCTATATCTAAGTATACATCTAAATCATTTAATTTTACTAAATTAGTTAAGTCTTCTTTTTTAATTAATGAAAGTGCTAATGTTTCTTCTTTAATATAAGATTCAAATTCTTTTAATACACTTTCAAAATAAGAATTACCGTTATAGAATAAATTAATTCTATCTTCAATATTAAAGTCTTTTTCTTTACGCATATTTTGAACTTTTGATACAAGCTCTCTTGCTAAACCTTCTTTTATTAAATCTTCTGTTAAAGTAGTATTTAAGATAATAAAGTTATTACCTTCATTTATACAGTCAAATCCTTCTTTAGATTCAATTCTTATATCAACAAGATTTTTATCAATATCAAACTCTTCAAATTTTAATGTACCACCATTTAATAAAGTTTCTTTATCTTTTTCAGTTAAATTATTTAAGAAAGTTTGATATTCTTTCATTTTATTTCCAAATAATTTACCTGTTTCTTTAAAGTTTGGTCTTATAATAAAGTTCATATATAAACTTAAATCATCGACAAATGTTAATTTTTTTACATTTAATTCATCTGTTATTAAAGATGTTAAATCACTTAATATGTCTTTATTTTTACCATCAATTAATACTTCACTAATTGGTTGTCTAACTTTTATTTTAGCTTCTTCACGTGCATTTCTACCAAGTGAAATTATATCTCTTACTAAATCCATTTTTTCTTCTAGTTTTAAATCAATTAAACTTTCATCACATTTAGGAAATGAACTTAAATGAACTGATTCTTCATTTGTTAAATTTTGATATATTTCTTCACTTATATATGGAGAAATTGGTGCAAGAAGTTTTGATAAGCCAATTAATACTTCATAAGTAGTTTGATAAACACTTTTTTTAGAATTATCTAAAACACTGCCCCAGAATCTATTTCTATTTCTTCTAATATACCAATTAGATAAATCTTCTCCAACAAATGTTGTCAAATATTTTACAACTTTATTTAAATCATATTCTTCAAAAGCTTCAGTTACATTTTTAACAAGTCTATTATATTTAGAAAGTAACCATTTATCTATTTCTTCTAAATCTTTGTATTCTACTTTAAAGTTTCTTGGATCTACTTTATCAATATTAGCATATGTTTGAAAGAAAGTATAAGTATTTTTAAATGGATTAAAGAATTTAGAATGTACTTCTTTTAATCCTTCATAATCAAATTTTAAAGGCATCCATACTGGTGAAGTATATGGAAGATAAAATCTTACCGTATCTGCTCCATATGTTTTTAAAGTTGTAAATGGTTCTACAATATTACCTTTACTTTTACTCATTTTTTTGCCTTCTTTATCAAGTAATAAATCATTTACTAAAACATTTTTATATGGTGAACATCCTTTAACAAAAGTTGATATTACAAGAAGTGAATAAAACCATCCACGTGTTTGGTCAATTCCTTCACAAATAAAATCTGCTGGAAATTGTGTTTCCCAAAGTTCTTTATTTTCAAATGGATAATGATATTGAGCAAATGGCATAGAACCAGAATCAAACCAACAATCAATAACATCCACTACTCTAGACATTGTTTTACCACATTTTGGACATTTAATATGTATATCATCAACATATGGTCTATGTAAATCAATTGAAGTATCAATTTTTTCAATTGCTTTTTCTACTAATTCTTCTTTTGAACCAATCATCTCGTCATGTCCACATGAACATCTCCATAAAGGAAGTGGTGTTCCCCAATATCTACTTCTTGAAATAGCCCAATCATTTAAATTTTCAAGCCAATTTCCAAAACGCTTTTCTCCAACATAACTTGGATACCATTTTACTGTTTTATTAGCTTCCACGATTTTATCTTTAATTTTAGTAACTTCAAGATAGAAACTTGGTTTTGAATAATATAAAAGTGGTGTTCCACATCTCCAACAATGAGGATATGAGTGAACTAATTTTTGTTTTTTAAATAATTTATCGTTTTCTTTTAAATACTTAATAACATCTAAATCAACATCAAAGACATTTCTACCCTTCCAAAGTCCTTCAGTATAACATCCATCTTCACCAACAGGATTAAGGTATGGTAAATTATACTTTTTACCAATATTAGCATCATCTTGCCCAAAAGCTGGTGCAATATGAACTACCCCCGTACCATCTTCCATAGTTACATAATTATCACATGTTACATAAAATGCTTTTTTATTTACTTTCAAACTTGGAATTAATTGTTCGTAAGAAGTATATTCTAAATCTTTTCCTAAATATTCTTCAAGTATTTCATAAGAATCTCCAAGAACTTTATTTGCTAGTTTTTTAGCAAGAATAAATTTATATCCATTTGATAATACTTTAACATATTTTTCATTTGGATTAACACATAAAGCTACATTTGAAATTAAAGTCCATGGTGTTGTTGTCCAAACAAGAAAATAAGAATCATCATCACATACTTTAAAAGGTACAATTACAGTTTGAGCTTCAATATCTTTATATCCTTGGGCAACTTCATGAGAAGCTAAACCTGTACCACATCTTGTACAAAATGGAACAATTTTAACTCCTTCATAAAATAAACCTTCATCAAAAAATTTCTTTAAAATATACCATTCTGTTTCAATATATTTATTATCATAAGTAACATAAGGATGTTCTAAATCAATGAATTGACCCATTTTAGCAGTTAAATCACTAAATGATTTTTCATTACTCCATACAAGTTCACGACAAACATTATTAAATTTTTCAATTCCATAATTTTCAATATCTTTTTTAGAATTAAAACCTAATTTCTTTTCTGCTTCTACTTCAACAGGAAGACCATGTGTATCCCATCCTACTTTTCTAAGTACTTTATATCCTTGCATAGTTTTATATTTACAAAAACTATCTTTTAAAAACTTGGCCACCATATGGTGTAATCCTGGATGACCATTAGCAGTTGCTGGTCCATCATAAAATACAAAATAATTATTACTTTTATCAATAGATTTTTGTAATATATCATTTTCTTTCCAATAATCAATAAAATGTTGTTCTACTTCTTCATAATTTCCTTTTCTTAATTCTTTAAACATAACTATTCCTCCTTAAAAATATAAAAACTTTATGACATAAGGGCGATAAAAATCGTGGTTCCACCTTATTTCATAAAGTTTATTATGCTCTTAAAACTATAATGCGTTACCATCTATATCTATTTACTTAATATAGAACATCAGAAGTGATCTAAAATATACTTATTTTATTGATTTTCACCAAACATCAACTCTCTTATTAAAATAAATTATATTTCCGTCTTCCTCATTTGTTTTTAATATAACAATATACTAGCATATTTTTAATTATTTTACAAGTAGTTATATTTATAATTTTTTATTAATTAAACTACTTCATAACCTAAAAGTTTTATGTCATTTGATATATAATCTTGCTTTATAAAAACATCATCTTTTAAAATAGATAAATATTTTTTATTATCATCAGAAAATATTGTTACAACATTATTTACATCTTCATTTAATAAAACGCTCCCTAAGAAATTAGCACCACTTGATATACCAACACCAAGTCCTAATTCTTTTGCTAACATTTTACTCATAGTAATCGCATCCTCATCACTTATTGAGTAATAATGTGTTATATTTTCTTTTTTAAAATTATCAGGAATAAAATCATCTGCAATACCTTCAATTTTATGTGAATTAACTTTATTTTTATTAATAATTTCAGAATTTTTAGGTTCCACAAGTGCTACTTTTAAATTAGGAAAAACTTCTTTTAATCTATTTGTTACTCCCATTAAAGTACCTCCACTTCCTACCCCACTTACAAAACCTCCGATATTATTTAATTTATTTAATATTTCTTTTGCTGTAGTATTATAATGAGTATCGATATTTAATTTATTTGAAAATTGATTTATTAATAAAACATCTTTTTTTCTAGCATATTCTTTAGCAAGCTTTACACATTTTACAAATCCACCATCTTTTTTTGATATAAGATGTAATTTAGCACCAAAACTTTTAAGTAATATTTTTCTTTCTTCGCTTACAAAATCAGGCATAAAAATAACTACTTTTTTCTTATAATAATTTCCAAGAGCTGCTAGTGCTATTCCTGTATTACCACTTGTTGCTTCTACTAAAGTAGTAATGTTTTCTAAATTATTCTTATTAAGGACATAATAAATTAATCTATCTTTTATACTTCCAGTTAAATTAAACCATTCAAGTTTAGCATAAATAAAATTTTCTTTTTCTTTATATTTATATTTTATTTTTATCATTGGTGTATTACCAATTAAACCATTCATAAACTTCACCTGTAGTAATAAATGTTTAAAAATATATTTTGTTACAAAAAAAGAAACTTAAATGTTTCTTATTAATTCATATAATTCGTTATTTATTTCTTCGATATTTCTTAATTTATCTTCTTTAACACATGAAATATATTTAAAATTATATTTATCTTTTAATTCAAGATAAGCATTCTCTGCCATAGTTAAATGTTTTATACTTTTTTCATGTTCGTCTAAAGATGCTCTATTTTTTCTTAATTCTAAAGCATATTTAGTAGGCATATGTAAAAAAATTACTATATCAGGTTTAATCAGTTTTAATAAATTAAATTCAAGTTCATATATAAAATTATATATTTCATATCTTTTATTTTTATCTTCTTCTTTGCCTCCTTGATGAGCCATATTACTAAAAGTATATCTATCTAAGATTACATAATCATAAGAATTAATTAATTTTTTTAAAGTATCTAAATTATATAATCTATCTGCAGCAAAATATAAACTAGAAACTTCAGGCATAACGTTAACTGCACCTTCAGTAAAATATGATTTACATATTTCTTCTTTGCCAAGATAAGGGCCTCCCACTATTTTACCTGTTGGCGAATTATAATTAGGAAAAGAAAAGTATACACATGTTTTATTATCTTTTTCTATTTTTTCTTTTAATAACTTACTTTGCGTTTCTTTTCCCGAACAATCTGTTCCTTCGATTAAAATAAGCTTTCCCATTTTATTTTCTCCTGTAAAGAACATGTTTATAATTTAAATTATTTTCTTCATTTTCACTTAATATTTCTTTTTCATACAAAGTTTTATCAAAAGTTGGAAAATATACTGTAGCATCATTACATACTTCATCTATTTCTGTTAAATATATTTCATTTACTTTATCTATAAATAAACGATATATTGTACCTCCTCCAATAACAAAAACTATTTCATCTTTATCTTTATAATCACTAAGGAATTTATTTAAATCATGATATAAAATAACACCTTCAGGTACAGTTATATCATCTTGTGATAAAACAATGTTAGTTCTATTAGGTAATACTTTAGGAAGTGAGAAAAAAGTATTTGCTCCCATTATTACAGTATGACCTGTTGTAACATTTTTAAAAAATTTTAAGTCTTCTTTAATAGGCCAAATAAGATCATTATCTTTTCCTAATTCATTATTTTTTCCTACTGCAGCGATCATTTTAAGTTCCATAAATTACCTCCTTATTGAGCTAGTGGAAAGTTAATCTTTCCATGATGCTTATATTTTCTTATTTTTATATCTTTTAAATCTCTTGAATTATCAAATTCAAAAAAATCATGTATCTCTTCATTTATCCAAAGTTCAGGAGCTTCTAAATCTTCTAAAGTTTCCCCTCTTAAGATTTGTTCTTTTATTCCTTCTATTTGATTTACATAAATATGAGCATCTTTTATACTCCAAGAGATTTTACCTGGTTTTAAATTAGTACAATGTGCGATTAAACATAAAAGTGTTGCATATTGTGTTACATTAAATGGTAACCCAAGTGGAACATCACAACTTCTTTGATGAACAGAAAGGTTTAAATATCCATCTGTTACATCCCATTCACTAGACCATACACATGATGGTAAAACTGCTGTTTTTAAAAATTCATTTTGCCATAGTGACATAACAAGTCTGCGATCATTTGGATTAGATTTTATCGTATCGATTAAATTTTGAGTTAATTTATATCTATTAACTATCCAACCATAAGCCGTTCCTATTGTATAAGCATATTCTTTGCCATAGAATTTAGCAGCTTTAATATTTTTACCTTCAATATTACTTTTAACTTTAATTTTATTACCATCTTTATCTAACATAATATTATTATCTAAATCATATAAATCTACTTCTTTGTCTTTATCATAAATATAATTTTCTTTTGTTGGTTCATAAATCCTGTAAATACCATCAGCATCTACCATCCATTCATCCCAAATATGATTTTTTCTTTCTTGTAACCATCTTACATCATTTGATTGTTCTTGATATATCCAAAGTATTTCTGTTATTGCATTTTTAAAAAATAATTGTTTTGTAGTAAGAACTGGAAATTCTTCTTGTAAATCAAAATTAAAAGTATAATTTGGTATTTTAATTGTGTTAATTCCTGTTCTATTTTCTACTTCTACTCCCTCAGTTAATATTTTTTTACATAATTTTAAATATTCTTTATCCCATTTTGCCATAAAAAATAACCTCCCTATGATTTAAGTTTATAACAAAAAAGAAAATAAGTCTATAACTTTTTACTTATTTTCTTTAGCATGTATTTCTTTTATTTTTTCTTCAATACTTTTTCCATATTCATATGAATTGTCATAATGAAAACTTATTTGTGGCATTTTTCTTATATCTATTTTTTTAGATAAACTTATTTCTATAAAATTAGCAGCTTTATTTAAGCTTTTTAAAACTTCTTCTTTTTTAGTATCATCTAAAACTGTAAAATATACTTTAGCATAACTTAAATCATTAGTAACATCACATGATGTTATAGTAACAAATCTTATATTAGGATCTTTTATTTCTTCCATTAAGATATAACTTATTTCTTTAACAAAGTTACTACCTATTCTTTCTGTTTTTATACTCATCTTTTTATTTCCACCATTTCATAAGTTTCTATGATATCATTTTCTTTTATATCCATAAAGTTTTCTAAAGTAACACCACAATCCATACCTTTTTTAACTTCATTTACTTTATCTTTTTCTCTTTGAAGAGATGCTATTTTACCATCATATATAACAATACCATCACGAATAAGTCTAGCTTTAGAATTAGCTTTAATAACTCCATCAGTAACATGACTTCCTGCGATTACTCCAACTTTAGAGAATTTAAAGATTTGTCTAACTTCAATTTCTCCAGTTACTTTTTCTTCATATTCAGGATCTAGCATTCCTTTAATAGCTTGTTCTAATTCTTCAAGCATCTTATAAATAATGTTATGAAGTCTTATTTCAACACCATATTGTTTAGCAACATCCATTATTTTATTATTAGGTCTTACATTAAATCCATAAATTAAAGCATTACTAGCGCTTGCTAAGACAATATCACTTTCTGTTATAGTTCCAACACCACTTCTTATAACATCAATGCTAACACCTTCGATGTTTAATTTTTGAAGAGATGCTTTTATTGCTTCTTCACTACCTTTTACATCTGTTTTTAAAACAATATTAATTTTTTTAGTACCATCTTTTACTTTACTAAACAAATCATCTAGAGTCATTCCATTTCTATTTGTATTAGCTTCTTTATGTCTTAAAGTTCTTTCTTCGGATACTTTTCTTGCTTCTTTTTCTGTTTCAAAAGCCATAAATTTGTCACCTGAAACAGGTAAATCATTAAGACCTGTTATTTCTACAGGAGTTGATGGTGCTGCACTTAAAATATTTTCTCCGCGATCATTTTTTAAAGTTCTAACCTTTCCATGGAAATTACCAACCACAATAGGGTCTCCTAATCTTAATGTACCATTTTGAATTAGTATAGAACAAACAGCACCAATATTTTTATCAAGTCTTGCTTCAATTACTGTTCCTGTTGCATAACGATTTTTATTAGCTCTTAAATTTTTAAGTTCAGCGATTAATAAGATATTATCTAAAAGTTCATCAATACCTTCTTTAGTTTTAGCACTTATTTTATTAACTAAAGTATCTCCTCCCCAGTCTTCTGGTGTAAGTCCATATTCAGTTAATGCTTGTAAAACACGCTCAGGATTAGCACCAGGTAAATCCATCTTATTAATAGCTACAATTATAGGCACATTAGCTGCTTTAGCATGATCTATTGCTTCAACTGTTTGAGGTTTAATACCATCAACTGCGCTTACAATTATAATTACTATATCTGTAACACTTGCCCCTCTAGCCCTCATTGCTGTAAATGCTTCATGTCCTGGAGTGTCTATAAATGTTATTAATTTATCACGAACTTTAACTTGATATGCTCCGATACTTTGTGTAATTCCTCCAGCTTCTTTATCTACAACATTTGTATTTCTAATCGCATCAAGAAGAGAAGTTTTACCATGATCAACATGTCCCATAATTGTAACAACTGGAGGACGTGGTTCTAAATCTTCTTCTTTATCAATTATTTCATATTCTTCAAAATTTATAATATCTGTTTTTTCTTCGTTTTTTAACTTCTTATTATAATCCATTACAATAAGTTCTGCTGTTTCATAATCTAAACTTTGATTAATATTAACAATCATCCCTAAATCAAATAACTTTTTAATTATTTCATTAGTATTTACATTTAATTCTTCTGCCAAATCTTTAACAGTCATTTGATTTTTATATACAATTATATTTGTATCATTAATGTTTTTATTACTTGATAGTTTTTCTTTATGTTTATACATTTCTTTTTTTTCTTTAAGATATTTTGAATCATCACGAGTTACTTTTTTAGAAGCTTGTTTTGGTTTCATTTTATCTTTTGAATCACTTACATCAAGTTTTTTTATTATCTCTTTATTTAATTCTTCTTCCTCTTCTACTTCTTCTTCAATTTCTTCTTTTATTTCTTCAAAAGAAGATGTTTCATTATCTAATAAAATAATATCTTCTTCAGTAAGTAAATCATCTTCATTATTTACTTTTATATTTAAAGAATTACATATTTTTATTATTTGGTCTACAGTAAGATTAACATCATTTGCATATTCTAATACACTCATCATTATAATCAAACCTCCTTTTTTATTTTATTATTTCTTTTAAATTATCATATAGTTCATCCTTTATTTCCATTTCTAAATGACGTTCTAAAACTTTTGATTTTCTTGCTTTTTCTATTACTTCAAGATCTTTTTTTAAATAAGCTCCACGACCATTAACTTTCCCTGTTAAATCTATAACTATTTCATTAAGTGGTGTTTTAACTATTCTTATTAAATCTTTTTTATCACATTTTTCATGTGATACAACACATGTTCTTTGTGGTACTTTTTTTACTTTCATAAAAACTCCTACTTAATACTAATACCCATTTCTTTAGCTTGTTCTGTTGTTTTAACATCAATTTTAAATCTTGTTAAACGTGAAGCAAGCCTAACATTTTGTCCTTTTTTACCTAAAGCAAGTGAAAAATCTTCACCATCTGCAATTGCTAATGCTTCTTGTTTATTAGAATCAAGGATAAACACTTTTATATTTTTAGCAGGGCTTAATGCGTTTGTTATAAATTTTTCTTTATCTTCATCATATTTTACTATATCAAGTTTTTCACCATTAAGTTCTTTTATTATGTTACTAATTCTTTTACCTTTTTCTCCAATACAGCATCCAATTGGATCTATATTAGCATAACTACTATAAACTGCAACTTTACTTCTTACTCCTGGTTCACGAGCAACACTATAAATCATAATAGAACCATCTGCAAGTTCTGGTATTTCAAGTTCAAATAATCTTTTTACAAAATTATAATGCTTTCTTGATAATTTAATAAGTGTTCCTTTTGAATCTAATTCGACTTTTGTTACATATGCTTTAACAACACTACCCATTTCAAGTTTTTCATCCCCAATTAATTCAGATTTTGGTAAAATGCCATTTACTCTTCCTAAATTAATATAATAATTTCCTTCATCTTCTAAATCACATACACCTGAAATTATTTCTCCTTCTTTATTTGAAAACTCATCAATAATACTGTTTCTTTCTGCTTCGCGAATCTTTTGAATTAATAATTGTTTAGCACTTGAAGTCGCTACACGACCAAAATCTCCTGGATCTACTTCTTCATATATTTTATCACCAACATTTTTTGTTTTATCTATTTTTAAAGCATCTTTAAGTAAAATTTGACTATCAATATCTTCTTCTTCATTTATTTCTTCTACTACTATTTTATATGAATATATTTTTATTTCTCCTGTTTCTTTATCAATTTTAACATCTACATTTTGTTTTCCTCCAGAATGTTTCTTATAAGCATTTGCTAAAGATTGTTCCATACTTTCAAAAATATAATTTCTATCAATATGTTTTTCTTTTTCTAACATATCAACAGCTTTTAAAAATTCTTTACCATTCATCTTAATTACCTCTTTCCTTAGATGATACATCTAATACATATTGTTCTTTTATTACATCATTTTCATCAATTATTGGTGATATAATGTGTGTTGCTTCCACTACTTTATTAAGATCAACAACAGCATTATTTAATGACTCTAATGTTATGAATAAAGTATTAGGCTTTGCCTTTTGATACTTTACTTCATATACAGTTAACCCTATTTTATTAAGTGGTTCTTCAATTAATAATTTAATATTTTTTATAATAAACACCTCCATATAAATATAAAAGATGGAACAGATTCCATCTCCTTTCTTTTTATTACATGCTAATTATAACAAATTTATAACCATATTTCAACTATTTTATTTTAATTTCTTTATAAAACAACCTATTTATAATAATTTATTTATATTATTATCCTCATAAGTTTTCTTTTTATACCGAAAAAGACTTAAAAATTTAAGCCTTTTATATCTTCTTTTTTTAAAGATGTTACTTTTAAAATAATATCTATGTCTATATTTTCCTTCAACAAATTTTTAGCAATTTCAAGCTTTTGCTTTTTTTCTTGATCCAATTCTTTTTTTCTTGTTTCTTCCTCTTGTTTTCTAATATCTTCTTTCTGTTTTTCAATTTCTTGTTGTTGTTTTCTAATGTTTTCTTCTTGCTTCTTAACATCTTGTTGTTGCTTTTTTACATCTTCCTCATATTTTTTTATATCTTTTTCGAGTTCTTCAAAATAGGCTTTTGTACAATTTTTTCCCATTCTGCTGCCTTTTTAACATCATATAATCCAATAATATCTTCATCATCTGACAATTCTTCTATATTTTTCTTAACATTCATTAAACTTTCATCCCTTTCTGCTAATTCATCCAAAGTTTCTCTTTCAGATGCACATAACATAAGCAATTTTAAATCAAAATCGTTTAAACTTTGTTTCTTTCCTTCATTATACCAAAATTTCTTTAGAATTGCTAGATTAACATGATAAACTTCTCCATAAATAGGATCAATATATAAGCCATTTTCTGAAGTCATTTGAAATTTAATAATTATATCTTCATCACTAAAATATTTAAAATCATTAAAATTTATTTGAATTACTCTTTTGATATTTCTATAATCAGCACTTCTTTTATACTGGTCTACCATTAGTTTTTGATAATATGCTGCATTCTTTTCAAATATTCCGATTTCCTTTTGAGCATTCATCTCTAAATTAATTACATTTTTTTCTATTTCAACCAATATATCAGTATTTAATTGTTTGTTATTATATTTTTCAATAGGAAGTTGATTATTAACAACAACCATGTTTTTAGATATTATTTCTTTAGGAATTTTAGTTACATAAGATATTAAATCTTCCAAATAACCTCTGTTATTTTCGTTTGTTAATAAACTTTTAAATACTGGATCAAATGTCGCAGGAATTACTCTTTTCTTTTCTCTTATTTCTTGTAACTCTTTTTCTATTTCATTCATAATTTTTCCTTTCTTTTTTAAAAGAGACATTTTTATATGTCCCTATTTTAGCAAGAAGTAAATTCAATAAGTTTTCTTATAAATGTTCCAAAGTTTATTCCCAAATTAAATAAATAATTCATTATAAATGTTGATAAAATTAATATTATTATTACTGATACTACTTTTAATATTTTATTTTTAAATAACTTTTTTATCTTATCGGACATAGCTTTTTACCTTTTATTCTTCTAATTGATGAGCCTAAACTATTACCAAAATCAAAAAATATTGAAAAAATACCTTTAACTCCATTTATGAAAGCTGCGGTTATATTAATACCACCAACAATAGTTTTTAATTCTTTATTTGTTAAGTCAAACATATTATCTACATTTGATAGGTCTTGTATAACCTTCAAATACTCCTATTCCAAAAATTAAACCTGCTAAAGCTCCGATTATAGCCCAAATTGATACACCACCTGAAATTTTCTTTAATTCATTCTTTTTTAATTCCATCATAATTTATTCCTCCTTTAAAACTAATTTTTTGTTTTTTAATTCATAACATTTATCAAATAAATCTTTATTATTCAACCTATGAGAAATCATAATAACTTTTTTCTCTGGATAATTTTTAAATATATTATTTAATATTTTTCTTTCTGTTTCAACATCTATTTCATTAAAACTTTCATCAAATATAATTAAATTACTTCTTTTTAATAAACTTCTTGCAATTAACAACCTTTTCCTTTCGCCTTTACTTAAATTTAAACCATTTTCTTCAAGAATATAATATGAATTTATATTATTTTTCTTATAAATATCGTTAATTAAACAGGTATCTATAGCTTTATTAATTTTCTTTGAATTACTATTTACTAAACTTAAATTTTCACTTATCGAAGAAGTAAAAAGAGATTCATCTTGTCCTACATAAGTAATACTATTTCTAATAACACCATTATTAATATTATTTATATCAGTATTATTAATTTTAATATTACCATCATCAGGAATTAAATACTTTAATAAAAGGTTCATTAAAGTTGATTTACCACTTCCACTTCTTCCTGTAATAAAAATTTTATTATCTTTTTCTAAATTAAAGCTTAAATCTGTTAAAATTTTTTTATCATCATAAGCACAATTAATATTATTAAACTCTAATTTTTCAATATTAATTTTATTTAAATGATTTATTTCTTCTTTTTCTAAATCAAATAAATCAAGAACTTTATAAATAGATATTTCAAATGTATCATACATTGATATTACTTCACATATACTTAAAGTAGTATCAAGAATTAAATAATACATACTACTTATAAAAACAATTGTCGTTATATTACTAGTTGTAAATACCATTAAAAATATAAGAATAACATAAAATAAATCAATTAAAATATTATTAATAAAACTATAATTATTACCACTTTTTACATAAATAAATTCATCATTTCGATTAACTTTTGAATATTTTTTCAATTTTCCTGTTATTTTTTCTTCAATATTTAAATTCTTTATTGAATTATAACTTGTAAGATATTCAATAAATTTAGAATTATAAAATATTTGACTATTTTTACATTTTAAATAATTATTGTTAAATATATTTTTATATTTAAATGCTATTAAAAGAAGAATAATTATTATTAATATAAATGGTAATAAATAAATTATTTTATAAATTCCAATAATTATTAATGAAAATATAATCAATATCATATCAACAGAAAATATAATAAATAATTTTGATATTACTAACTTAAAGTTATAAATATCATTTAGAATAATTGATAATTCTCCAACAGTTTTATTAAGATATTCCTTTTTTGGAAGATAAATTATATGATTAATTAAATTATTTGTAATAGTTTTATCTATTCTCATATTTAATTTTAAAAATGTTTTATTCTTTAAATTATAAATAATATTTTTTAATAATACAATTAATAAAAAGATTATAAAACTATATATTAAAACATTATTAAGTTCTAATTTTTCTAAAATTACTTTAAAATAGTAATTAAATAAGATAGTCATAATAATGTAAAATATAGATAATAAAATGCTTTTAATTATTATATTTTTATTAATTTTTAATAAAGACTTTATCACATTTTTAAATCTTTTATCTTTTTCTTTTTGCATTTTTTTATCATCAAATAAGATAAAGATATTAGTCGTTTCTTCATTAAATTCTTCATATGTGATAGTTTTTATTCCTATTGCAGGATCTAAAATAACCAAAGTTTTATTTTTATTATTTTTTTCAAAAATGACTATGTAATGAAAATAGTTTTTGTCTTTTATTATGTGTGCTATACAAGGCAAATGTTTAATTGTTAAATTATCTAAAGTTGTTCTTACTCCTTTAGCATTAAGTCCTAATTTTTTACTAGAAGAAATAAGTTCATATGCTGTTGTTCCCTGGGAAGTTGTTTTTCTTACAACATCATTTGATTTTATTTTCTTTCCATATTGTAAAAAGATTGTTTTTAATGCTGCCACTCCACAATCATACATATTTTCTTGCAACACAAACTTATAATTTTTTGTCATATTTTTTACCCTCCATATAATTATATTGACAAAAAATAAAAAGACCTAAATTTTAGGTCATTTTTTTTAAAATAATTTTAAAATATCATTAAATGTTATATAAATCATTAAAACCATTAGCAAGATAAAACAAATTGAATGAATTGTATTTTCTACTTTTGGACTTACCGGACTACCTTTTAATTTTTCAATTATTAAAAATAGAATTCTTCCTCCATCAAATGCTGGGAATGGTAATAAATTGATAACACCAACATTTATACACAAAAGAGCAATTAAACTCATTATTGAGGCTAAACCTTGACTTCTAACTTGTCCGACAATACTATAAATACCAACTGGACCACTTAAACTATTAACAGGAATACTACCTGTGAATAACCCTTTTAAAACAATAAACATTTGCTTAAAATAAGCACCTTCTTGATCTATTGAATATTTAACTGCAGATGCTAAACCTGGTTTTGCTTTACTTGCTAAAGTTGATACCCCAATAAAATATTTTTCTGTTCCATCATCTTGTTTTATTTTTTCAGGATTAATTATATATGTAACAATAGATTTATCTTGTTTTTCTACCTTAAAAGAAACTGGTTTAGATAAATCTTCAATAGTTAAGTAAACAAATATATCATCAAAATATTTAATTTTATGATTATTTATTTCTAAAACTTTATCCCCTTTTTCAAGACCTGCTTTTGCTGCAGGAGAATTATAACTAACTTCATTTAAAACAGGTGTTAAATCCCTTGCAGTATAAAAACTTCCTATCATAAATAACATTAAAAATGCAAAAATGAAATTAAACCCAACTCCCATAACCATAACTAAAAATCTTTGAAATACATTTTTATCTTGTAAATTATGTCCTTTATGCTTTGTTAAATCAACATCTTGTTCTTCCCCTGCTAAAGAAACAAAACCTCCAAGTGGAAAACATCTAATTGAATATTGTGTTTTATCTTTAGCAATGTGTTTAAATATTACTGGCCCAAAGCCTAAAGAAAACTCATAAACATGAACTCCTACAATTTTAGCAAACAAGAAATGTCCTAATTCATGTACAAAAACAGTAATTCCTAAAATAAGTATAAATAATAATAATGTAAGTATTGTATTCATAAAAATCCTCCTTAAAACATACCCATAAATAATATATATGTTAAACTTATAAAAATTAAACTATCTAATCTATCTAATATTCCACCGTGTCCTGGGATTAAATTAGAAAAATCTTTTATATTAAAACTTCTTTTTATTGAAGAGAAAAATAAATCTCCAAATTGCCCCATTATACTTAAGAGTAATGTAATTAATATTAAAACAAATATATTTATATTTAATTTACATGTAAAAACAATAAATAAAACAGATATAAAAACACCAAATATTGTTCCTATAACAGATCCTTCGATTGTCTTATTAGGACTAATTTTAGGACATAATTTATGTTTTCCAAATAACGTGCCTCCAAATAAAGCAAAAGTATCAGTCATCGTAGCTATTAATATAATATATACAAAATAAAAAATACTTTTTTCTCTAATCATATTAAATGCTATAAAAGAAATACTAATAAAAATTATACTACCTATAACATATAAAGCATCACTTAAATTATATTTTTCTTTTTCTTCAATAAATACAACTGAAATAAAAAATAATAAAAACAATATTGGAAAGAAATATAAATTAGAAAAAATAGAAAAACTATTACTAAAATATATTACTAACATAACACTTATAATAGATATTATCTTTATAAAAAGTGGCATATTATTTTTTTGTTTCAATAATTCATACATCGAACATGCACCTAGTACAACTGTACCTATTTTTAAGTAAAGTCCTCCAAATACAATTAAAGGAAGTACAATCAAAATCATAACAATTGCACTTATTATTCTTTTTTTCAAGTTCTCACTTCCTATCATCAATTGTAATTATAATATATTTTTTTAATTTTGTATATAAAAAGACATAAATATTTTAAAACTTATGTCTTATAAATTATTCGTTTATTACAACCATACGGATTGACCCAAAACTTTGAGAAGCACCATTACCAACATTAAATTGAAATACTCCAGCTTGCGTAGTGTCACTATAATACCCTCCCCTAAACATCCATGATGAGCTTGTCGTAACAAAAGACAAATAATCATTATACCACCCAGAAGTTTCAGTTAAGGCATGGCCTGTATAACTTGAACTTGTATAATTATTATAATACTTCTCATCCGGCAAACTGCTAAAACCTGAACTTCCTATTGTCTTATTTGATATTCCCATAACATATTCATGACTTCCACCACTCATATCATATATGCCATATATATTTCCTGTTGTTGATGCACCCATTCCTAAAACTGTATCATATAAATTACTTGTAGAAGTAGTGTTGCCAGTTCCAGGTGTTGCTCCTATTCCTGTTATATAATTATTGTTATTATTTATTCCCACTTCGGCACATGCTGTACTACTAGTACATCTTCCATATATACTTTGGGTTAGATATGCTACTGCTCCCCATTCATTATTTTTACTCATATGGGTATCTACTTCAGTACTTACAAATCCAAAACTATTTCCTGTTTGTTCCATACTTCTACTTGCAAAGAAGAATCTACTTACACTATTATACCTTAAACTCTTTACGCTTGGTTTTATTATTATTCCATTAGCATTACT
>ENA-ORPK01000143-ORPK01000143.1-human-gut-metagenome-genome-assembly--contig:-NODE-143-length-69231-cov-25.482696_pt1 | contig 69231 bp, 54 predicted proteins | sample MGYA00242139_ERZ509068 | MGnify/ENA primary metagenome ERZ509068 (study PRJEB26280, sample SAMEA2338687) | human gut metagenome | biome: human gut; feature: human-associated habitat; material: faeces...
TTTCAAATAAAGTTGCTATGGTATCTAAGGTAAGAGATTTACCAAAACGACGTGGTCGGGAGATAAAAATACGGTTTGGAAGAGAGACCAAACTATAGATAAGCTCTGTTTTATCTACATAAATCGCATTATACATGCTAAAAGCTTCAAATGAGCCTGTTTGACAAATTGCTTTCATATTGACTTACCTAAAACATCACTAATTCAATTATATAGTGAATTGCTATATTTGTCATATAAAAATTATATTTATTGTCTTCAATTTTATTTTCTGAAAATTCAAATAAAACTACTGCCATAAAATAAAAAAGCCAGAGCTTTCGCTCTGGCAATAATGTTAACAAAGATTATTAAGCAAATGGATTTTCTGTAGGATACAGAACGCCTGCTGGCTGGTTGTAATTGATTGTCTCAATGCCTAGCATGTTAAATACATTAAATAGAGCCTTACCAACATGGCTGAATGCAACGGCGCCATGATGAGGATAACGCTTCTCAATCAGAACATGACGATAGAAACGCCCCATCTCAGGGATTGCAAAGATACCAATACCACCGAATGAGCGAGTACCAACAGGTAGAACCTCACCTTCAGCTACATAAGCCTGTAACTTGGTATCAGGAGTTGTCTGTAATCTGAAGAATGTAATAGGACCAGCAGTTAAATCACCCTCTAAGGTACCACGAGTAAAGTCAGGCTGTGAACCTGCTGGCTCTAACAGACGGTGTTGAATAATCTGGTAATTAATCTTACCCAACTTCATGTTGCAGCTTGTAGTATCAGTTAGCTTGCATAATGGAGTATTACCGCAATGGAAGCCCATGAAGGTATCTGTTAACTTGTACTGTGGGAACTTAGGTTTGATATCTTCAGCAAATAAGTCTGCTGGTACTGAGTTATTGATATCAAGTAAGGTTACAGCATCATAAGTTACGCATGCACCGATGTACTCAGATAAAGCACCGAAGATATCAACCTCACATGCAACAGGCATACCACGTGAAGCTAAACGAGAGTTTACATAGCAAGGCTCGAAACCGAACTCCTCTGGGAATGCTGGCCAGCACTTATCTGCAAATACTACATACTTACGAGCGCCTTTATGCTGTTCTGCCCAATCTGTTAAGGTAAGTTCGAACTGAGCCATACGCTCTAACATATCAGGATATGTGTTACCTGCACCAAGCTCTTTAGCCATATCAGCTGCGATATCCTTAATGCGAGGATCACCTGCGTGCTTGCGGTAAGCAACTAATAAATCTAACTCTGAGTTTTCCTCAATCTCAACACCAATGTCATATAAGCCCTTGATTGGAGCGTTACATGCAAAGAAGTCCTGAGGACGTGGTCCGAAGGTAATGATCTTTAAAGATGATAAACCGATTAAAGTACGAGCAACTGGTACGAAATCCTTTACCATTTGAGCGATGTCTTCAGCAGTGCCTACTGGGTACTCTGGGATGAAGCCCTTTAACTTACGTAAGCCTAAGTTGTATGAGCAATTTAACATACCACAGTATGCATCACCACGACCATCAACTAAGTCTTTACCTGTTTCTTCAGCAGCTGCTACAAACATGCAAGGACCGTCAAAGAACTTCTTGATTAAAGTTTCAGGAGTCTCAGGGCCGAAGTTACCTAAGAAAACAACTAAAGCATTGCAACCTGCCTGTTTTGCTTCTTCTACAGCTTTAACTGCATCATTCTCATTTTCAACGGTGACTTTGATTTCGTTGACATTGATGCCTGCTGTTGCACAAGCTTTTACTACAGCAGCGCGACGACGCTCTGATAGTGATCTGATAAAACAGTCTCTTGATACAGCGATAACGCCTAGATTAACTGTAGGAATATTAGGTAGCATGTTGTTCTCCTTAAAGGTAAAACTTGATTATTGTTACTACTTAGAGTTTATTTTTTACAACCCCTCTAAGTTTTTATCTGTATATATTTATAATGCAGTTTTTAGATTTTTGCAAAGAAAACGTAAACGTTTACGATAAAATAATCCAAATATGTCATTAAGATCACAAAATTAGATAAAATCAAGGATATTTGTATATTTTATTAAAGAGAAATGCGTCACAAAACTCGCAAATTACCCTTTTATAATTCGCAAGTCCGTAAATAGATTTACAATATTATTAAGGATTATTACTAACAGAATGTTCGTCTTTAAACGCCTCACGTTGAAGTAAGGCGCTTTTATAGATAAGAAAAAAATTGACTAGAGAAGCTTACTTAGATTTGATCTATCAATAAGCTCTGGCTTACATAAGAAACTCTTCATATCCATAACCCCATTATTATAAGTTGAGGTATCATTTATGGTTGGTTCTTTACCCTGACTGATAGCTTTTACCATCTCTAAGACAGAATTTTGTAACTGTTTACCATCTTTTAAAATGGTCATAGCCTGGTATCCTTCTTGAATATTCTTTAAAGCGTCAGGAGTTGAATCTTGACCTGTAATTACAGGGATGTTGTCTACGGTGTAACCTTTTTTCTTTAAAGTAAAGATAATGCCAGAACTTATGCAATCGGCAGGAGACAGGATACCATCTAACTTTTCTCCTGAATCCGGTGCATATCCAACCTGTTCTATTAAAGCATCCATTCTCTTACTTGCCAGATCAGTTCTCCATGATGGGATGCTAGTATCCTCAGGCTTAATTTGACCTGATTTTACAACTAGTGCACCTTTATCAATATAAGGCTGTAAGATCTTCATGGCTTCACCATAGAAGAACTTGGCATTGTTATCATCTAAAGATCCGTAAAAGATTTCAATATTTTTAGGATCATCTACTGTAGGATGCAATTTATCAATTAAAAACTGACCTTGAATCTGACCTACTTTACCATTATCAAATGTTGCATAATAAGTAACAGCGTCTGTACCAGTAATCAAACGGTCATAACTTATAACCGGTAATTTTTTACTTTTAGCAACGCTTAAAGCTTCTTTTAAGGCATTACCGTCAATAGAACCAATTACTAAAGCATCTATATTGCTGTCATCTGATAATCTTTTAATTTGTCTTTGCTGCAGAGAAACATCAATATCGCCACTAAAGAAGAGCTCAACATTAAAACCGTTGTTTTTTAACTGTTGTTCAACACCAAAACCTTCTCTATACCATCTAGGCTCAATTTGAGTTGGCATTACAACACCTACTGTAAAAGCCTGAGCTTGAAAAGAAAATAGAACTGGTAAAATAGATAAAACCAATGTATCTTTCAATTTCATGAGGTTCTCCTAGCTATATATTTTAATGTCCTTTATATATATTTAATGTAATTGTAAGTATCAGCTTACGTAAATGGTTACAAATATTGTAATGCGAGTTATTACTCTTTATTTATAAAATGTTCTTCAGAATTAAGACTATTCTTTTGTTTTTGTTGCTTTTTAAGATTAATTTTCTTCATCTCTTCACGCTTTTTTAGAACATTTTTTAATATTCCATCCTCTAACTTCTTTTGTTCCTTGATGGCATTATATGTAGTTCCAATAACAAATAATATTGGAATTGCAATTACTAAGACTAACCCAAAAGACATCTTATTTTAGAAGTTCCTGCAAAGCTTGATAACTTGTTAGAGCTCCTCTTACTTCTTTACCATCAATAATTAGATAGGGAGTACCTGCAATCTTAAGTTCAATACTGTCTTCAATATTTGAAGAGATCTGCTTTTGTGCTCGACCTGAGCTTAGCTCATTTTTAAAGTCATCAAATTCGATGCCAATCTCATCTAGGTATTTTCTAATAGACTTTTCATCAGAACTTATTGATCCTGGCGTCATAAACTTTTCGTGCAGTTTAAAGTACTTTTTCTTATCAAGATTGAAAACAGCCTGTCCTAAAAGAGCTAATTGCTTTGAATTCTCTTTAATTACAGGAATGTTAACAAAAGAGATCTGCACGTCATAGTCTTTTAAAGCTCTTTCAAACATTGGTTCTAAGACTTTGCAATATCCGCAGTTATAATCATAAAATTCGATGATATAGTGCTTAGCATTCCTTTTACCAAGATGTGGGATGCTATCTGATTTCCTTACTTTTGAAGCAATGTTAAGCATATTCTCTTCTAGATTTTTCTTTTCATCCATTTCTAGCTTTTTCATAGCTCTTAGTATAACTTCAGGATGATTAGAAACATACTCATCGATAATGCTTTCTATCTGAGCCGTTTGCTCACTATCAAAAGTTGCAGCATTGCTTGTAGCCACAAGGCCAACAGATATAAATATTGCCAAAAGAGTATTTTTTAAATTATTAAGTTTCAGAATTGTTTTCATCTTTAATCCTAACAGCAAAGTATAAAAAAACGATTGCTAAAATAGCGCATACAGATAGGTTTATTCCAAATGGTATCATGGATAGTTCCCCCATTACTCCCACCAAAGGAGAAACTAAAGAACCGATTAAAAAGTACATCACACCAAAGATACCAGAAGCAGAGCCAGCTCCGCCCTTTTTAAAACTAATTACCACACCAAAACCTGCTGATTGAGATAACCCCATCATGGCACAGTAGATAGCAAGACATCCGAAAATCGGCACAAAGCTCTCAGGTTGTACAATTGAAATTATTAAAACACCAATACCGGATATTAAAAGTAATACATAAGCAATGATTACAACTTTCAACTCAGATAATCTGCGAGATAGACGACCAGCTGAAGATGCAATAATAGAGATGCATATTGCAATAAATGCAAAGGTAAAAGAGTACTCAACAGGAGTAAAGCCATATACCTTTTGAAAAACAAACGGTGAAGCTGCCAAATATGAAAAGAAACCGCCCATTACAAAGGATAAAGAGAAAACTGTTAACATAAATTTCAGGTTTAAAAGATCAGTCTTCATCCTTAAGATTGAAACTAAAGCATTCTTTTCTCTTTTATCTACAGCCAATGACTCAGGTACATGGAACTTGGTTAAGTAAATTAAGATAAGCCCCCATCCTACTAGGATAAAAAAGATCACTGGCCATGTAAAATAGGTAACCACCAAAGAGCCTATAATAGGACCTAAGATTGGACCTAAGGAATTGATTGCCATTAAAAATGACATGAATGAGGTAAGTTCATTACCCTTAAATTTGTCACAAGCAATTGAACGAGTAAGAACAATGCCACCGGCAGCTGACAGTCCCTGCAACAATCTAAAGAACACAAAAGAGCATATATTAGGAGAGAGCGCACAAGCTAGTGATGATAAGGTAAATATTACCAAACATACTAATAAAGGTTTAATTCTGCCATAAGCATCAGAGACAGGTCCAATTACAATTTGACCTAGAGCTAAGCCTAAAAAAGATGCTGTAAGTGAGAATTGCACTTGAGCTGGATTTGAATCAAAGTAAGTTACAATCTCAGGTAAAGAAGGTAGATACATATCAGAACACATTGGTGCAAAGGCACAGAGCATTCCTAAGGTAAATACATAGAGTGCATATTGTAAGCGACTATTTGAATTCTTAGACATAGTTAAAGGTGATTAATATATTTTACTAAACTAAAAAATAGTACAAAGTGAAAATAATCATGGATGATATGAAACATAAAAGCCTCCATTTAGGAGGCCTTATTCTACTATTTATCCATTGATGCAAGGATATCATCAATCTCTGTTTGATTTACTAGGGCTAACTGTCGCTCTTCAGGAGGAAGTTTTCTGTAAGCTTGAGTTAAATGTAAAGCTCTTACAGCATAAAAGAGTAGTGCTTTTTTAACCTGATGTTTTAAAACACCGTCTTTTGGTAAGCCATAATCAAGTTCAATTGCTCGTCTTGCATTCTCTGGTAACTCAGGATTTGCCTGAAGTTCTAAGGTAACCATTTCATTCCAATCAAAATCATCCTTATTGCCGGTACCTACTTCTCTAAAGCCGTTACCAATAGGATCAGAGAATCTGTCATTAGGAGCTTGGGTCTTTGGATGATCTGCACTTCTTATTCTTGAAAGGACGTAATCTCTAAACTCGTGTCTGTCATAGCAGTAAGCACGGATATGCCATCTAAAACCATCAAAAGCAAATGAATGAGGTGCAATTAAGAAATCCTCATTACTATCTGAAGATAATGACTTATAAACGATATGCAGAGCCAAATGACCGCGAATGGCATCTAATAAGTTTGATAGAACAGATTCATCGATAATTCTCTTAGGTGGCTGTAAACAAGCTAAGCCAACATCAGGAGTAAAACCGAAATAGTTCTTGCTTTGAGGTAATTCATTCTTTGCATACTGAATTAAATCATTGAAGAAATTTGAACTACCGCACTGGTCTGGATAAACAGGTTTGAAATCCTCTGTTCTTAAATACACCTTTTGATGCATGTCGTAATGAAGATTCTCTCTTGGTGGGTTACAGTTAGTTACCAAATCTCTATAGTAAGATAGATCTAAAGAAGCTTGTGGAATGGATATACCAAAAAAATCAACCAAGTCTGCTCTATTGATCTTTCCGTCGATACTTAATCTGAAATCAATAAATTCAATGCGACGCTTTCTGCTCCATTTGTTGGATGCATTTGCAGATAAATCAGATTTCTTTGTTGTATCCTTCTCTGGATTTTTGTTTTTAGCCATGATACTTACCTTACTTTGATAAATCTGAGAGACTGATATTACATACTAAATATGTCAATTTAGGAATTGTGAAATTGTTTAATAAAAACTAAAGCTAAGCTTTAAATTTCTACTTTTTGTAATTGTTGTTATATACCTAAGGATTGATTACTTTAGTTCAATATATAATTCAACCTTGATTTCCTCATTTTGATATCAAAAATATATAAAACGACGTAACCTCTCAAAGTGATAAAATAATACTACCATAAATTTTACTATTTAGATTAAATCGATAAAAGAAAGTAACTTTTTTTCTTAAAAAAAATCTCTTAAAACAGAATAAGTTATCTAAACTTAAAGTAAAAGTATAAATACTGCCAATTTTAATCTTTCAATAAAAATGACAACTTTAATTTCACAAGAGATATCCTTAATCAAGTGCGTTGAAGCGGTTTTGCTCCTTACTATCAGCGTCACCTTAAATTTTAATACTGAGATTTTTTAAATTTTGTTTAACCATTCTGCTCAATTTTTTTCAGACACAAACTTACCATCCCCGATACAGTGTCTTCTCTTAAATTGTCAGTAATTTCTATTTTAGGGAGCAATGCTTCTTCTGCTGCAGTTGAAATTTGCTTTTTTAAACGTTCTATAAGTCCTGGTTTTAAAGTTTCTGAATAGATAGCAACATATCCAGGATTTAAAACGCACATCACCGCTCTAATTGTTCTTATAGCCAGATCGTCTGCCTGCAACGATTCTGAAGGCAAAACACCTACATCGTTATACATAGGAAAATATCGGATCTCACCTGCCATGCCGTCTTTTCCTCTTAAAACAGAACCGTTATAACAAAAGCCACAACCCGGAATTTTACCAGGCACTAAGATAATGCCACTTACATACTCCTGGTTTTTACATCTTTTATAGCAACCTAAGGTTGCAGCATTGATATCAGTTTCAAAAAAGATTGGAATGTTAAAGTGTTTTTCCAAATGGCTAGACAGTCGTTTAGACTGACTGTCATGGCGAATTGCACTACCGACACGACCTCCAACATCATCTGACGGCATTGAAACTCCGATAACAGAGATCTTAGGATATCTTTCTACATATCGTTCCATACCAATCTTAAATTCATTGGTTTGGATAGAATCTTTTTCGTCAATTAACTCTTCACGTCTTTCTAAACATTCACCAAAGAGATTATGGACAGAGTAACCTACATATTTATTACCTGATCTTATATATATAGAAAGGATCAGTATTAACTTATTCATCTCATTGAATCTATAAGTTGTAGCAGGTCTACCATTAGGAATAGATGATTTGCCTCCTTCTAGAACTTCACCTGAGGCTATTAGTAAATATAAGATCTTATTTAAAGTAACAACAGACAATCCTGTCATCTCTTTTAATTTTGAAGCAGTGCAGATTTGCTCTTTATGCAAAGCTCGTCTTACAAGCTGCAGATTTTGTTCTCTAATTTGTTTAGAGGTAATAGTGACCGAAGATTCAATCATAAAAAGAACTTATAAAATTAATGATATTAGTAGCAAAAGATCAGTGAATTTCAAAAATCACATTAAATAATGAAAATTAGAAAAACTGATCACTAAAATGACAATAGCGATTTAATCAAATTATATCATTTTACAAAACAAGTTATTAAACTACATTTAATAATAAGAAATTTTTTTATGATAATCAAATTTTATGAAAATATTAAGCTCTTGTTAGAGTATGCTTACTTTTATAAATACCATGTTTATCATTAGTCATTTTATTTTTTTTATTCTAATATATAATTTATGTTTATTTGAAAACTTTTAACAAATATCACTATAAATTTACACAAAAATCTCAACGATTTACCTATTTCTGACATTTTAGTATTAAAACAATCCCTTATATATCCTACATTTTTAAGTCACATTGTTTAAATTTTCATTTTTAGACAAATTTTCATAAATTCTGATCAAAATATTTCATAAATTTGTCATTTTGAAAATTCCCACTAAAATTATTACAACGGTTTTTTAAACCTTTTTAAACACACACTGCAAACGAGGAGCCTTAATGCTTCAGATTAGATTACATGGCCGTGGAGGCCAAGGTGTTGTGACCGCTGCAGAGATGCTGACTTTAGCCGCTTTCTACGAAGGCCACTATGCACAAGCTTTCCCAAGCTTCGGTTCAGAGCGTACAGGTGCACCTGTTGTTGCCTATGCTCGTATTGATAATAAAGAAATCCGCACTCATGAGCCTATTCAGGAACCAAACGTTGTATTGATTCAAGATAAGACCCTGTTAGGTGCAGTTGATGTTTTTGCAGGTCTTGATAAGAATGGATACGTTGTTATCAATTCAAAAGAAGATCCTGAAAAAGTTGTTCCAGAGATTGTAAAGATGTTACCAAAAGGACATGTATTTACTGTTCCTGCAACTGATTTTGCTATGCAGAAGATTGGTAAGCCTCTACCAGGAGCTCCAATGCTTGCTTCTTTAGCTGCTGTAACAGGCATCTTAAAGTTGGAGTCTGTACAAAAAGCTTTCCAGGCACGTTACCCTGGCAAAATTGGTGATGCTAATGCTGAGACTGCAGCTTTAGCTTATAACTTCATTAAAGAGGAGGCAAAGAATGCTTGAGCAGATCGAAGGATCATTAGGTGTAGCTAAGGCTGTAGCCCTATGTCGTCCAGGTGTTGTTTGTGCCTACCCTATTTCTCCACAAACTCACATTGTAGAAAATGTTGGTAAGTTTGTTAAAAACGGTACCTTAAAAGATTGCGATTTCTTAAACGTGGAATCAGAGTTCTCAGCAATCTCTGTTGCAATCGGTTCTGAAGTAGGTGGTGCTCGTACTTATACAGCTACTGCTTCACAAGGTCTTCTATACATGACCGAAGGTGTTTATTCTGCTTCTGGTCTAGGTCTTCCTATTGTTATGACTGTAGCATCACGTGCTATTGGCGGTCCTATCAATATCTGGAATGACCATTCAGATTCACTGTCACAGCGTGATTCAGGCTGGTTACAGTTATTCTGTGAATCAAACCAGGATGCTGTTGATACTCATATTATGGCTTTCAAGATCGCAGAAGAAGTTGGTCTTCCAGTTATGGTATGTATGGACGGATTCGTTCTAACTCACGCTTTTGAGAGATTAGACATTCCATCACAGGAAACAGTGGACAAGTTCTTACCTGAATATCAGCCACGTGAGTACTTAACTCCTAAAGAGCCTATTTCAATCGGTGCAATGGTAGGTCCAGAGGCTTTCACAGAAGTTCGTTTCTTACAGCAGCGTAAGATGGCCAAGGCTTTAAAGGTTATTGAAAAGGTAACAAAAGAATACCGCGACCTAACTGGTTCTAAGTCAGGTGGTCTATTAGATTGCTACAACTGCGAAAACGCAGATCTTAAGTTAGTGATCATGGGCTCAACTGTTGGTACTGCAAAAGACGAGATCGACAGAATGAAGGCTGAAGGTATCAATGTTGGTATTATTTCATTGAAGTCATTCCGTCCATTCCCATATGAGGCTATGGCAAAGGCAATTGGCGACACCAAGAAGGTTATCTGCTTAGAGAGAGCTTTCTCATTTGGTGCTCGTGGTATTGTTTGCCCAGAAGTTAAGAGAGCTATGGAAGGCAAGAACTGCGATGTTAAGACTGTTGTTGCAGGTCTTGGTGGACGTCCTATCTTCGGTACTACTATTAGAGGTATCGTCAAGGATGCATTAGCAGACAAGTTCACAGAAGAGTTTACTTGGTTTGATGTTAATGCTGACGTTCTGAACAGCTACACAGACAAGACTGAAGGTGTAACCTTCAAGAATGGGCCAATCGCTCAGTCTGTTCTAGAGAATTCAGTTAAGGATTAGGCGGAGTAAACAATGTTAGAAAAGATTAAATTCTATCAGACAGGTTCTAATACCGTAGGTAACCGTCTGTTAAATCCTGCAATGCGCACCATTCAATCATCTGCTGACCGTCCTAATGGCCTTATTTCAGGTCATAGAGCATGCCAAGGCTGTGGTGAAGCATTAGGTACAAGATACGCAATTGATGCTGCTATGAAGGCAACTAATGGCAACATTATGGTTGTTAATGCTACTGGCTGTTTGGAAGTTTTCTCAACTCCATATCCTGAATCAGCATGGAGATTACCATGGGTTCACTCACTATTTGGTAACACCGCAGCTGTAGGTTCTGGTTTAGCTGCTGCCGCTGCAATCCGTGCTAAGAAGAACGGCGACACCAATGTTCCACGTATCATCGCACAAGGCGGTGACGGTGGTACTACTGATATCGGCTTTGGTCCACTGTCAGGAATGTTTGAGCGAAATGATGACGTTCTATATCTTTGCTATGACAACGAAGCATACATGAACACCGGTGTTCAGAGATCATCTGCAACACCTCCTTCAGCTCGCACTGCAACCACTCAGTTAGTTGGCGATAAGCCAGGTGCGGATTGGGGTAAAGGTAAAGATGTACCTCTAATTGCAATGGCTCACGGTATTCCTTACGTAGCAACAGCAACTGTAGCTGATCTTCGAGATCTTGAGTACAAGGTTACCAAGGCAATGCAATTCCATGGTGCAAGATTCATCCAGATCTTAGTTCCATGCCCACTAGGTTGGGGTCTGACCTCAAATTCAACAGTTACTGTAGCACGTATGGCTATGGAAACTGGTTTCTACCCTGTTTATGAAGCTGAATACGGTAAGATCACATCTGTAAGAAAGATCCGTCAGAAGCAGCCTGTAATCAACTATCTGAAGATGCAGCGTAGATATGCTCACTTAACCGGTAAGAAAGCAGATCCTAATGTAGTTGCAAGACTGCAGGCTCTTTGCGATACCAATATTAAGAACTTCGGTCTGTTAGGTGATGAAGAGCCAAATGGCACACCTGTTGCTATTCAGGCTTACGAGCGTAACTCTGCTGTTTAAGGAGATAGTAAATTATGTTACAAAAAGCTTTTGCTGTTACCCTTGATCCAGCAACATCTTTAAGAAACCACACTGGTTCATGGCGTACATTACGTCCTGTTAATGTGTTTAAGCTACCACCTTGCAACAATCAGTGCCCTGCTGGTGAGAATATTCAGCAGTGGTTATTCTATGCAGCAGAAGGTGACTATGAGCACGCATGGAGAATTTTAACTGAAGAGAACCCACTACCAGCATGTATGGGTCGTGTTTGCTATCACACCTGTGAAGGCAAATGTAACCGTGGCTTCTTAGATGAAAGCGTAGGTATTAATTCAGTTGAACGTTTCTTAGGTGATTATGCTATTGAGCACAATCTATCATTCAAGCGCCCTGCTCGTGAGACTGGTAAAAAAGTTCTAATCATCGGTGCAGGTCCTGCAGGTCTATCAGCAGCTTACCAGTTACGTCGATTTGGTCACACTGTTCACATCGTTGAGATGGGTAAAGAAGCTGGCGGTATGATGCGTTATGGTATTCCTGTATACCGTCTACCAAGAAACGTTTTAGATGCTGAAATCAAGCGTATCACTGACATGGGTGTAACCATTGAATGCGGTCGCAAGGTTGAAGATATCGAAGCTGAGAAGAAGAACGGCAAATATGATGCTGTGATCTTAGGTTTAGGTGCTTCAATTTCGACAAACGTAGATATTCCTCAGGGTGATACCAACCACGTTATAAACGCATTAAACGTTTTAGGTCAGATTGAGACCAACGGTGACATTGAGATTGCTCGTAAGGTTGCTGTTTACGGTGGTGGTAATACCGCTGTTGACGTTGCTCGTTCATTACGCAGAATTGGTGCTGAGCCTATCATCGTTTATCGTCGTAACCGCGACAAGATGCCTGCTAATGCTGAAGAAATGGATGCTGCTATTGCTGAAGGCATTCAGGTTAAGTGGTTATCAACCATTGCATCTGCTTCAAAGGATTCTCTAAAGATTGAGAAGATGGAGTTAGATGAGAATGGTAAACCACAGCCAACAGGTCAGTATGAAGAGTTACCAGCTGATGCAGTTGTTTTAGCTATCGGTCAGAATGTTGATAAATCAGTTTTAACTAAGTTATCAGATCTGAAGATGGATAAAGATAACGTAATCATCGATGAAGAGACTAAGATGACTTCAATTGAAGGTATCTTTGCTGCAGGTGACGTTGCAACTAAGGACAGAACTGTAACTCATGCTATTGGTATGGGTAAGAACGCAGCTCGTAGCGTAAACGCATACTTAAACGGTCAGACTTACAAGAAGGCTGAGAAGCATGAAATTGCAAAGTTTGAGGATATGCACCCTTGGTACTACACTGATGCTCCTAAGACTGTACGTCAGGAATTAGAAGTAGCTCGTCGTTCAAATACATTCGATGAAGTTCAGTTTGGTTTAACAGAAGAGAATGCAATCTTTGAGGCACGTCGTTGTCTGTCATGTGGTAACTGCATGGAGTGTGATAACTGCTACGGTGTATGCCCTGATAGTGCTGTCGTAAAACTAGGTGCTGGTAAAGGCTATGAGTTCAACTATGACTACTGCAAAGGTTGTGGTGTTTGTGCTCAGGAATGCCCTTGCGGTCATATCAGAATGATCCCAGAGCAGATCTAATAAGTTTGTAATCTAATCGCAAGCGGTTTACGTCTTTTTGAGGTAAGCCGCTTTTTTGATTTATTACATCTTATAAGATGTTTCTAATTCTTTATCAACGGATGCAAAAAAGGCATGCACTTTAAAGTTATGATTCTTAATGTCTGTACCACAGTAAAATAAACTATAGCAACATTATCATGAAATTTGATTTACATTATCTTAAGTACGAGCTGAAAGGATATTTAATTTCAGACTTTAAAAGCCGTAAAATCATGGATCTTTTAAATGATTTGGAACCTGAGAAGTATCTTCAAGAATATGTTTTGTCTTTAAAACTGCAAGATGAGAATAAAGAAAAAGTATCTTTACGTCTAAGGCACATTCTTGAGAATGCTAAAAAAGCTAATATTCCTTTGGGTATAGAATATGAACCTTATCCAAACGAAGAAGAGGCGTATCTTGCAAGACAGCGTTATATAAACGTATTAGTTCAAAAAGAAGAGTATTTATCTTTCATTAGAAAGTCAGTTTTTCTTGTCGTCTTAACAGCAATCTGCCTTCTAATAGTTATAGTTGCCAATTCATAGTAAAGATTATTCTTTCTAAAAATCTCTAACGAAGCTTCTTAAATAAAAGCCATAAATATGCCATATTCCAATTCGGTTTAATATTGAAGAGACAAAAGCACATAAAGTTTAAAAGTCAAACAAAAATAACTGAAATTTCACTTTGCTCACACTTTAAATAGATTGTATAACTTATTGATCTTAATAGATGAATTTAACGTTGACAGTAATAAAGTATCTGTTAACATAATTACATGGTAACAAAGTTACCAGAAGAATACCCTGGGGTGACATCTAGCGTTTCTACCCTGAGCCGATATCTTTAGACTTTGGTATCTTCCTGATAGTGGTGAGTAGGCCCGTTTTACGTGGAAACCTAAATTATCATCTGATGCCATACTTGAACTCACTGGTTCAAGGAGTCATGAACAGCGGATTCATTTCCGGGGTCTCAAATCCTCTAAAATAAGCATTTCAATATTTATAATTTCAAGCAAAATTATCGCAATCTGTGAATTAGCTCAATTCAACACAAAATTAAAATTCAAAATTGTGTTTAATTCGGCATTTTTCTGAAAAAATGTATATAATACCTTAGCTTCGTATTTTTACGGAATTTTGTATAGGCGATTTATGAAATGATCGTCAAAAAATAATAAGACATGAAAACGATTAGCATGATCGTTTAGTTAATTTAGAGTATTAAAATGCCTTCAATCATCAAACCTCAGACTGACACTACAATTAGCTGGTTCTTAAGTCAGTGTCATATTCATAAGTATGCAGCGAAAAGCACCATTATTCATTCAGGAGAAAAAGCTGAGACTCTTTACTATATAGCAAAAGGTTCTGTTGCAGTTTTGATTAAAGATCAAGATGGTCATGAAATGATTTTAAGTTACTTAAATCAGGGTGACTTTATTGGTGAAGTTGGTCTATTTGATGAATCTGAAAATCCTAAGCGTACAGCTTGGGTAAAAGCAAAGACTTCATGTGAAATAGCTGAAGTTTCATATAGCAAGTTCAAACAGCTAGTTCAGGTAAACCCTGAGATCTTAATGAGATTAACGGCTCAGATTTCAAGACGTTTGTCAGCTACCTCTGCTAAGGTTGGTAACTTAGCATTCTTAGATGTTACAGGTCGTATTGCTAAGACCTTAGTTAACTTAGCTCATCAGCCAGAAGCAATGACCCACCCTGATGGAATGCAGATTAAGATCACCCGTCAGGAGATTGGTCAGATTGTTGGCTGTTCTCGTGAAACTGTGGGCAGGATCTTAAAGATGATGGAAGAAGATCATCTGATTACTGCTCACGGTAAGACAATTGTAGTATTTGGTACTCGATAAAAGTTTTGTCAGGGTAAGTCTTTCTAAAGTGGAAAGACTTTCTTTTTTGTATTAATATAGCTTCCATACATTAATCTTTTGTTTATTTAAGGAGCGAAAATGGCTTCATTATTAGAGCGTGGTATCCACTCTTTTGATAAGAATGATCTTTTAGCATGCAGCCGTGGAGAGTTATTTGGACCAGGAAACAGCCAGCTGCCTGCACCAAACATGTTAATGTTTGATCGCATTACTGATATTCAGGCTGAAGGTGGAGAGCACGGTCTTGGTTTTGTTAAAGCTGAGCTAGATATCAATAAAGATCTTTGGTTCTTCCAGTGCCATTTCCCTGGTGATCCTGTAATGCCTGGTTGCTTAGGCTTAGATGCAATGTGGCAGTTAGTAGGCTTTTTCTTAGGCTGGAGAGGCGGTCCAGGTAAAGGTCGTGCCCTAGGTGTTGGCAAAGTTAAGTTTAAAGGCGAAGTTTTAGATAACGCCAAAATAGTAAGATACGAAATCAACTTAAAGAAAATCATTGAAAGAGGTCAGCTAATCATGGGTATCGCTGACGGAAAGGTTTTCTGTGATAACGAGCATATCTATACCGCTGAAGATCTTCAGGTAGGTTTAATTCCTCCTAAGAAGAACTAATCTTCACTTAATCTTTTTCAAAGCGCACTACCATCTTATGTGCGCTTTTTAATTTAAAATTCTCTATCATCACTTCCACCAAACAGTTCATTGTGTGAATAAGAGCTAAAGTTAAAGCTCTTCTCAAATACAGTAAATCCACACCTTTGAAAAAATAATTTGCAAGGTTGCATAAAAACTAAATTTTTTCATACTGAGTGTTTTTACTTTTCAGATTCTCCAAGCCTTATGTATCAATAATTAGACAATGATAGATAAGTTTAAAGCTATTCAGATTTTACATGCAAAAGGCTTTTTTAAGCCAAATTTGCTTGCATGAAGTCAAAATACCAGTATAATAAGCCGCTCAAAATTGTGATCTTGTTCACAATTATTTAATATAGGATAAACCTATGAAACATACATCAAATTATCCTTGGATTTACTACTCAAGGTTCAAAACTGCTACAGCAAACGATATCAACTTAGTGCAACATGCCAAAGATTGTGTGGCCTCTCTTTATGAAATCTCTACAAGAACTGAGTTAAAGATTTCACAAGCATACAACCTCATCTTCAATCACATTCCTGATGAATTAACTTTATGGATGGCAAAAGCAGCCAGAACTGATGCTCATTTATTTGGAGATTATTCTCTTATTTCAAAAGTTAGCGTAGATCATAAGCTAGCCTTTTTAAGAATGACTGAATCACCTATTGCCTCTTTATCAAGACTATCCGGATTTTCTATCTTCGACATTGTTGAGAATTTAGAGCTGGCTACACGTTCAGAAAGTGAATTTATTTCACATCTAATCAATACTTCTACTCCTACTTTACTCTCCTGTTTAGAAGATCTATTACAGTTAAAGCTTGCTACCAATAGTGACTTATCACCTCCACTAAAGGCCGACTCGATAAATCGACTAACTGCCTACCATTTAGCTTGTGCCGGTTGTTCTAAGTCTTTAAATCATGAAATCACATCTTTACATTACAGAACATTATCCGAGTTCTATGAGGCATCAACTAAGAAAAGCTACAAAAAAATGCGTTCTATTTTGCCTATTCTCTCTGATAAAGAGCTTTCAGGCTACATAATGTTGATGATCGCTCTTTATACAATTTGCTGTCGTGTTCTTACTAATAAAGAAGCTTCAACAATGCACTTTGACACAAATTCAATACCAGACAAGATCTCAAATATCTTAGCAATTGGCGTATACATTGTCTGTTCTAAGCTTAATGTTAATTATCAGAACTGCTTTACTAAGAGCAAGAAGCTACATAACTTTCCATCGTTTGATAACTTCTATGCGATTTTAGAAATGTATGTAAACAAGAAGGCAGAACCTGTAGCATGTTTAGGATGCAACACTCCTTATCTTGATTTAAAAGATCCTAAATGCGCTCAAGAGTATCTGTCTGTCATACCCTGCCCTAAATGCAAAAAGAATGCAGAGTATGACATCAATGAAAACTAAGTCTAGTTTTTGATACATTATTACTTCGTTTTTGTAATAGTAACCAGATTAAATTAGATAAGCCTTAGTAATTCCTAAAAATGTGGAAATCGCTTAAAAATCACTTTATAAAGATGATCATAGTTTTATCAGTTACAATTAACTTAGTAAATTTGCCACAACCTGTGGATATGCATTAGCCTGCATCATCATCTGAGAAGTGGCATTTTCTAAGATATTAGCTGAAATCAGTCTTGAAGACTCAACAGCATAGTCAGCATCAGTAATTCTTGCACGGGCATCAGACTCATTTTCGTGCATGTTTTCCTGATTGCTGATAGTACTGTTCAATCGATTTGAAACAGCTCCAACATCAGAGCGTTTTGAATCGATAAAGGCAATATAGTCATCGATACTCTCTAATACCTTTTGAGCATTCTCTGTGGTAGAAACATCAAAGGTTTTGTTAGCATCATTATAGCCATTACCATCAGAAACACCCCCTATATGAGCCTGCATTGAAGACATGGTAAAAGATACAGACAAATCGAGATCGATGGTAGTGTTTGCATTTGCTCCTACTTGCAAAGAGAGTTTGCCATCGTCATTGATTAGACTGTGCTCAGACTTACCATTTAAGATCTGAGCTCCACCATATGTAGTCTTGCAAGCAACACGTGTTATCTCATTGCACAACTGATTGACTTCAAACTGTATAGTTTGTCTATCCTGTTCGTTATAGGTTCCATTAGCACTTTGAATAGCTAACTGTCTGATGCGCTGCAATATTGTAAAATCCTCAGCTAAAGCACCTTCAGCTAATTGAGCTACAGCCTCACCTTCTGATGAATTTCTATTACCCCTATCAAGACAATTGATCTGAGAGGTAAATTTATGTGAGATCTGCAAATTTGCAGGATCATCTTTTGCACTATTGATTTTTGAACCAGAAGACAATCTTTTGGTTGCATCAGCAGATGTCAGATTAGATTTTCTTAAATCAGCCTGCGACGTGATTGAGGCAAGATTTGTTTGTATCGTGATTGACATAATTCTTCTCTCCAGAAATTATAATTTTCTGAAAAGCAAGATATATGCCAGAAATACATTCTTCTTAAAGATCAGTGAATTAGAAAAAAATGCAACAGATTCTTTTGACAAGATTTTGCCGTCTGTCTATTGCAACTGACGCAACTTTTTTAAGATCTCTCCGGCAAAAGACAGATACTCTCTAGAACCTAAAGAGGTTCTGTCATACACAAGTACTGGACAGGCAGCACTTGAGGACTCTGAAATTTTAGGGTTATAGCTTATCTTTGTTGCAAACAAAAGATCTTTAAAAGATTCTGCAAGCTCGTGACTAATTCTTGAGGCTAATGGTTGCATTGGATCATAGATTGTTCTTAGGATACCTAAAAGATTACATTTTGATAAATGCTTTTCTTTTAGTTCTAAAAGATTGTCAAGCAGTGTCTTCATGGAGTCGATAGCAAACATGTCACAACATACAGGAAGCACAAGATAATCAGCGGCACACAGAGCATTGATAGTGATTAGGTTCATGCTAGCCGGAGTGTCTATGATTAGAAAATCATATTTATCTTTTATATTTGCAATGACTTTTTTTAATCTTGAAGCAGGTTCCGTATCCTCACGTAAGACCGTAGGCAGTGCCACTAAATCTTCAGATGACAGGATCACATCAAAACCGCCTTTTGGGTAAGGTGTTATACATTTATCAGCACTTACACCATCTAGTACGGCCGTTGCTATATTGTGTTCAACATCAGTGTACTCATAGCCTAAGGCTACACTAGAACTTCTCTGCGGATCAAAATCGATTAAAAGAACTTTTTTATTAACAGTTCTTAATGCGCAAGACAAATTCACAGCTGTTGAAGTTTTTGCTGTGCCACCTTTAGGATTGCTAATTGTAATTATTCTGCCCATTGTTGACTCCTTATGTGTATTGTAGAGAATTTTTGAATAGACAACAAATGAAATAGGCAACGAACTTTATCTTACATTTTAGCATGTGATTTACTCAACGTTTATCAATTTGATGCAGTCTATCAGACACGATAATTCTCAAACTTGTGCAATAAAAGGTATATAAATAAAAGTGATTATTCAACTACTCAAAAGCTGGTTAAGTCCAAGTTTAATACAATGTTTGTACCGTTAATAAAATCGGCATGATTCAAAGCACCAGCACCTTAGATTTCTCCAAGATGTATTACCAATAATAGCAGTACTAAGTATCATGCTTCTAATAAAATTTGGCACTGGAGTTCAAGATACACTATTTGATCAAATATATTGAAGTAGCAGCAAAGACTGACTCATGATCATAGAAAATTTAAACGAAATCAGGTCAACCTGAGCTTTGATACTGTATGACTTTAATTGAAGGAACACTCTATAGGGTAGGACTTTCTCTTTAGCTGAACTTAAAATAAATGTGGATTAGGTTCCACTAATTATTTTTTACCCAAAATAACCTTATAAGAAATGATGTAATTCCTTTATAATAAAGGAGTTAGCAAAGAATTTTGAGAAATATTATGGCGACAAAAATAGTTCAAAAAGCAATTGACTTGTTCCTTGTCACCATATAGTCAGTAAAAACAGTATATATGAAGGTAAATACTTTATAATTTAAAGTAGAAGTTACTTATTGAAATAGAGATTGATTAATGAGCAATAAAGAATTTTTACTACTACCAGATAATCCTGGCTGTTATGAAGAGCTAAAAGACGGTAATTGTTACTTTGTAGATAAGACAGAGTACTTAAAGACTGTTTTTACAAGTTCTACAAAAGTTCTGTTGTTTACAAGACCAAGACGTTTTGGTAAGACTTTGCTCATGACCATGTTTGAGTCTTTCTTAAAGATAAATTCTGAAAAGCCTTTTGATACCTCATTACAGCTTAAATACTTTCAAGGCACCAAGATATTAGAAGATAAAGAGTTCTGTTCTAAGTTCATGGGACAGTATCCTGTTATCAGCATTTCTCTAAAAAATGTTGATGGTGTTACCTTTGATATTGCTTATAAAAATTTTGCAGCGGAAGTAAGCAAACTTGCTGAAAACTATAGGTATCTTTTAAGCAGTACAAAATTAGATAAAGAAGATAAAGACAAATTAAGCAAAATTCTTAAGGTAGAGTTTTTAAGAGAATTTGAAAATTCAGATTACCTGACAGGTTCATTAAGTACCATAGCTACAGCTCTTTATAAAGAGTACGGCAAGTACCCAGTACTCCTTATTGATGAGTATGATGTACCTTTAGCCAATGCTTCATATCATGATTTACAGAATACTAAACTGTATCGTGATGAGAAAGACTTTAAGGCTACCTACCACTATAACATGGTAACCCTCATGAAAGTCTTTTTAGGTATTTTAAAAGATCAAAAGACTCTCACCAAAGTCATTATTACCGGTTGCTTAAAGGTAGCTAAGAACAGTCTTTTTACAGGTGTTAATAACCTTAAGGTAAATACAGTCCTCTCTGAAAACGAAGACTATACAGGGATCATAGGTTTTACCAAAGAAGAAACCTATAAGTTCTTAAAAGACTATAAAATGGACAACTTTGATCAGAAAGTAAAAGAACATTATGACGGATACAAGTTCTATGACAAAGAGATTTTCTGTCCATGGGATATAGTAAGTTTCATTAGTGATTATTACAAAAAGAATCTTAAGGGAACCTTAAAGTTAAACAGGTTAGAAAACTACTGGGAAGGCACTACCTCAGATAAATCCTTATCAGGCTATATTGGTTGTTTAACTGATAATGACAACCAAAAAATGCAGGATTTAGTTGATGGTAAGTCGATTAGCTTTATTCTAAATGAATCCATGAACTATGACTGTTTGTCAGAGCATAAATCTGATGATTTCTGGTCATTACTCTTACATACTGGATATCTGACTGTAGATTGGGAACAGACTAAAAAAGAAGGCTTAGCAAAAGAAAACAATAAAGAAATCTTTGCAAGAATTCCTAACCTAGAGATACTTGAGTGTTTTGAAAACAACATAAAAACACGATTTAGTTCTGAATTTGTAAAACTAAATCTACATAATAAGTTAGTAGATGCTTTGTCTTGTGGCAATCAAAAAGAAACTTATGACATCTTCTTTGATATGTTACAAAAATATGTCTCAATCAGAGATACAGCAACTAAAGCTCCTCTCGAGAATTACTACCATGGCTTTATCAATGGTATTTTTACCTGTTGTGAAAATATCATCTCTGACTACCACTCTAATTATGAGTCTGGTAGCGGATATCCTGATATTACCTTCAAAGTAGAACGTAATACCAAAGCTGTAATCATCGAGATTAAAGCTACCTCTAATGAAGCGGATATGGATGAGCTAGCTTCTAATGCTTTATCTCAGATTGAAGAGAAGAACTATGCTTTACCATTTGTAAAAACGTCAAAGATTACTGAGATCTACGCTTATGGCTTAGTATTTTGTAAAAAGGATTGTCTTGTAACTGTAAAAAAATTGAAATAACGAAATTAGCATCAGATCAAAACAGCTCTGATGCTCTTATATATGACTGTCTATCAAATGTCACTTTTTAGCTCTAATGCACAATTATAGAATCATAAAATGTGCTCATTTTCCAACTTACCTTTCTTAAATACATTTCAATTCTATAAAGCCTAACCATTTAAAAAATAAGAAGTTATTTTTAGAGCTTCATTTTAACAAAAAGTAATTTTCAAAATAGACAATGTTTTTTGTTGTATCTCATGAAGAAATATTTATAATTCACAAAAATGAAAAAACTTTTTATATTTCTTTGTTCTTCAAATTTTAGGAATTGCTTATGAAGAATCTGTCAAAAACTATTGTTGCATTAGGCATCGCTAGCTTTGCAACAATTGCTCAGGCTAAATCTGATATCAATATCTGGAACTGGAGCGATTACATCGGCGAAAACACTGTTGCTGATTTTGAAAAGGCATCAGGTCTTAAAGCTAATTATGCTGTTTTTGACAGTAATGAGTTAGTAGAGGCACGTCTATTATCAGGAAAATCAGGTTTTGATGCTGTGATGATGACAAGCTACTATGTTCCAAGACTTGCCAAAGCTGGTGCTCTACAAAAGATTGACAAATCTAAGATCCCTAATTGGAAGAACTTAGATCCTGTAAGAATGAAAGCTCTTGAGTCAATTGATCCTGACAACAGCTATGCTTACCCATATACAGAGATCTCTGTTGGAATTGGTTATAACAAAGATAAAATTGAAGAGATCTTTGGAAAAGACTTTAAGTTTGATTCATGGGACATTCTCTTTAAACCAGAGAATGCTAAGAAGTTAAAGCAGTGCGGTATAGCTGTTTTAGATTCACCTATTGAGATAACCTCTGTTGTAATGCATTATTTAGGTAAAGATCCAAGCTCAGAGAAAGCATCTGATTATAATGAAGCTTTGGATATCTTAACTAAATTTGCTTCAAATGTATCATATTTCCACTCATCACGTTATATTAACGATTTAGCTTCAGGTGAAGTTTGTGTAGCTGTAGGTTACTCAGGTGATGTTCTGCAGGCAGCTCAAAGAGCAAAGGCCGAAAAGATCAACATTGAGTACACTATCCCAAAGGAAGGTTCTATATTCTGGTTTGACTGCTGGACTATTGCTGCTAACGCAGATCACTATGACAATGCTCTAAAGTGGTTTAATTATCTGCAGGATCCAAAAGTTGCAACTAATGTAGCCAACGAGATCCGTTACATGCTACCTGTTAATGCTGCTATTGAAAATATTGACCAGGATTTAAAAGATAATCCTTCATTTAATATCCCTGAAGACAAGATAAAGACAATGTACTTTGTAAAGCCAACCTCATCTAAGATGACTAAGATCACCAACAGAATTTGGAACTCTATGAAACTAAATTCTGGTAAAAATGAGGATGATCAGGATAGTGGCAGCGGCTGGGATTAAGCTAAAATGAATTAAAAAATCCCGTAATAAAATGCGATTACGGGATTTTTGTTTTATAAGATTACATCAAAACACAAAGGCACAAGCTTTTAAAGATTAACTTACTTCTTGGTTAGAGACTTACTATCTTCTTGCTTGTATAAGCTCAAATTCAAGGTTCTAATATCTTCCCCTAAATGCTCTAAAAGAAGACTTACATTCTTATCTTTAGACATCTTTTGACGTGTATCTTCAATTTCTTTTACATAGAAGTGTCTTGCTAGATCTTCAGGACAGCCACGAGGTATTCCCTGCACCTTTTCAATTTTTAGTTCTACAGGATGCTCCTGTTCAATGGAGAACTTAGTTCTTAAGTTATGATGGAACTCTGGTGAGATGAACAAAAGCTGGAAGTCAGATGAGATCTGCAAAACCCAGGAATAAGGATCATCAGGGCTTACAACTCTATTGGTGTAGCATAAAGCAGAATAAACAGGACCATCGTTGTAGCCTGCTTTAACAATATCCTGATACCAGGCATCATTCTTATAAACTCTGTCATAAAAATCACAAGACTCAAGTCTTCTGCCTAAGCGCTTGTTCTCAAACTGCTGATCTTCTTCTATGAGTTTTAAAGTAGATTCACGGAATTTTGCTGGATTTCCATCTGCATTAGAACTGTTCTCATTAGCACCAATGTAATCAAATTTAAGATCACTACCCTTTACTCTTGCTCCTTCAGAGAACTCATCATTATCATAACTTTCATCGACAATTGAATTATCTACAGGATCAATATCTGACTCGTAAGCATCAACAGGAATTTCATAAAAATACTCTGAAGGCACCTCAGATGAAGATGAGACACTATTATTTTCTGAAATTTGAGTATTCTGTGCTGTTGAGATCTTGTTCTGTAGCACAGATTGATGCTGGATTAAGACTTGAGGCTTGGTTGAAGCGGTCTCAATTACCTTGTTTTCATTTATAGATGAGTCCTCATTTGAGTATACTACACTTGAATTACCCTCAACTGCATTGTGATTAGAGCCTAATTGACCATTTAAAGTCTCTGTAATAGCCTGATTTAAAGACTGAGAGTAAGTATGAGCTTTAATTACAGGTACAGAGTCAGTATAACTGCCCTTTTGAAGTTCAAGAGCTAAAGCTTTTGTTAATGACATGAATTCCTGTACTTTAGATAAATCAGTATCAGCTCTCATGTCATCTGTATTGGTGAGCTTTGTATTGTTATTAGTTACCTTAGCAGATCCTATTACAGAGCTTTGTGCAATGGAATTAACTTTTACTGTATCAGTAGAGACTAAAGTGTCATTTACCTTTATTACAATCTCTTTATCAGTACTCTCTGCAATACCATTTGTTGCTGTCGTACGAGTTGCATTTGTGGCAACATTATCAGTTGATGCATTAAGATTAGAAGCTGCAGGAGTAGTTTCAATCGGAGCTGATACAGAACCTTCACTTACAGCATCGGGCAACTCTGCATTTAAATTTGCCTTATCATCTTCTATAAAAGACTTGTTATCGTTTTTGGGCAAATTTGAAGCATCAACATTCTTATTTAATGCTGCAGCTTCTTCTTTCAACTTCTGGTTTAAGCTCTGATTGCTTTGCAATTGAGCTAAAGCTTCTTCCTGAGCTTTTTTTAAAAGCTCATCAGGAGTAAGCTCTACGACCTGAGGAGTTAAAATCTCATTATTATCAGTTTTAACCTCATTTTTCTTATCTTTTGAGTTATCAGAAGATAAATCCTGAACAACTTTAGTAAAGTCATCAGCTGTAACTTTATTTGAGTTAGAAGATACATGAACCAAAGAAGAGTCAGAAACAGAATTTTCAATAGCTACATTTGTATTATCTGCATTAGTAGCTTTTATTGCTTCAGGATTTAAATTACCAGTATCACCTATATAAACAGGTTCACCATTTGCAGGTGCAGTCTCAGCATTGTTTACATTGCTCTTAACTTCAGTGTTATCAAAAGAACTGTCATTTACTGATTGAACAGAAGGCTCTGTCTTAACCTCACAGGTATTGTTGGTGTCAGGAGCAATTGAGCTTGATGTTACAATCTCTCCATTTTCATTGAATGATGGTAACTTACTGATAGAATCGGTAATTGAAGGTGTTTCATCATTTGCGGCACCATTAACAGAGTCATTAGAATTTTTGCCATATGTCATATCAGAAATGATTGATGACATACCTTCAATATGAGATGACTTTGATTTACCTTCTTTTAAGGATTCAGCTTCAGTTTGATAACCTTTTAGTACCCCATAGATATGATTGATATATCTGCTGACATCACTGATAAGACTGAATTTGTCCTGAAGTTCCTGATTGTTTCGTAATGAGGATAACTTTGTAAATGAGGAGTTAGTCTGTAACTCTTCATTCTCAGGGACAATTGAGCTGTCTGTGCTCTTTGGAGTAATGATATTAGTTAAGACCTTCCTGTACTGACCTAAATGAGGATTGTTGTTAGTTACAACCTGATTATTTAAAGTCTCTAAGCCATGAATTAAAACATTGAGATCTTCTGACTTTGAACCATAAGTAGAACCAAAGTCAGGTGCACTGTTTTGCGGATTTACTGAAAATACCTGGCTTTGTGAAATGATATCAGGCACAGGGAATTCATTTATCTCATTTGGATCTGTAACTGATGGTATTTCATCATTAGAAACGGTGACTGTATCAGTAGCTTCAACAGTTGGTGAAGCTTTAGCTGAACTAATTGATATGTTATCTAAAGTGCTCTTCTGTGCAAAAGCTGAATTAGCCTCAACACTATTACTTTGAATTGTTGTGCCATCAGTATTAACAGACAGAGGCGCTGTTACATCATTATTATTAGTATCTGCAGTATGTACAACCACGTCATGATCTGTAACTGTATCTGATGGTAAATCCTGAGCGTCTGGCGCAGTTTCAGTTGCAACGTTTATGTCTGAATTTAGTTTTGTTTTGTCAGTTTCTGTTATTAAAGCTATCTCTTCACCTGTCTTATTTAAGATGGTCTCGCTATTAGTAATAGCATTAGCTTCAGCTACAAGAGCACTGGTAATATCAGGATTTAAGGTAATGTTCTCAGATGCTACCTTATCTACAAGTTCAGAGTTTACCGAACCATCAGCTTTAAGATTAGCAGCAACACTGCTACTTACAGCTCCAGTTGTTTCATTAGTGAAGATTGTATTTAAAGAATGATTATTCTCTGCTGGTATTTTACCTGCAACAATGCCGTCTACTGCCGAATTTATTACAGGATTAAGATAGATGACCTCGACAGAATTATCTTCACCTATCCAATCTTTTTTTTTTCGGGTGTGAAGGCCAGCATTCTTAAGATGGTCATCTCAAAGGCTGTGGCACCGTCTGATGAAACTTTGTACTCTTCAATGCCCTGCAAGGCTATCTGATAGTAAAGCTGCAGAGCCTGTGAGCTAAACAATGGCCCATATGTAGTAAGAGTACTTTGGGGAATAGAAAAGATATTGATGTTCTGCGGATATCCAATCATCTGGAACAGAGATAAATCATGAAAACACAAAACTAAATCATTTAAAAGAGTTTTGTAATTAGGACTTATAGTTCTAATCTCATTTAAAACATCAGATAAAGTCTTTTGTGGTTGTACTGCAACTGTTGCAGTATCTTGTACTGTTGCTGATGGATTCTTTAATAAATCTAAAACAGAACAAACAAAGCCATCACCTGCTGTACCTAACATTGCCTGAACATTATCTTTGGTAATAGAACCATTACCTAAAGCTACTGCCTGATCACATAAGGATAAAGCATCTCGCATACTGCCACGAGCTGCACGAGCTAATAAATTTACAGCATCATTTTCAAAAGAGATATTCTCTTTGGTGGCAATTTTAGCAATCTGCGCACTTATCTGATTTACGGTTAGAGCTTTTAACTGGAACTGTAAACATCTTGATAATACAGTAACAGGGATCTTCTGGGGATCAGTTGTAGCAAGAATAAACTTAACGTATGCAGGTGGTTCTTCTAAAGTCTTTAACAGAGCATTAAAACTGCTCTGAGATAACATATGAACCTCATCGATGATATAGACTTTAAATCTGCCTTTTAAAGGAGGATATTGAGTTGACTCTAGAAGCTGTCTGGTATCATCAACCTTGGTCTGAGAAGCACCATCGATTTCAATTACATCAGGAAAGTTGCCATCAGCAATAGCTTTGCAGGTATCACATAAAGACTCACCGTTTACATGAGGGTGAGCGGTAATACCGTTCTCACATTCAAGACATTTGGCAATGATTCTGGCAATAGTAGTCTTACCGATACCTCTTGTACCAGTCAGAAGATAAGCATGATGAATTCTCTGCTGTTCAATGGAATTCATCAGAGCATTGATTACATGCTCCTGTCCTACTACATCTTCAAAAGTCTGAGGTCTGTACTTTCTGGCTAAAGCCTGATACTGCCCCTGTAATTCTATTGCCATATTTTATTTCTTAATGTCCAGGGAATTTCACTAAAGATTGTACGTTTACGCCATAGGTATCTTCTAAAAGATTAGCTCCACCTAAATCGAATAACTCGATGATAAAGCTAAATGAAACAATCTCTGCTCCACTCTTTCTTACTAATTTTATCATGGCACCGGCAGTACCGCCAGTTGCTAACAGATCATCTAGAAGTAAAACTCTGTCACCTTTATGCAGAGCATCTTTGGTGATCTCAAGTGTGCTTGTGCCATACTCTAAAGAGTATTCTTCAGAATAACACTCACGAGGTAATTTACCTTTTTTTCTAACCAAAACTAAGCCTACTCCTAAAAGGTAAGCTAAGGCAGAGCCGAATAAAAAGCCTCTGGCATCTGCTGCAACGATATAATCTAACTTGCAGTCTTTATAAATTTCATATAAAAGATCAATTGAATCTTTAAAAGCCTTTGCATCTTCTAAAAGAGTGGTTACATCTCTAAATAAGATACCCTCTTTAGGAAAGTCTTTTACAGATGCAATTGAGCATTTTAAGTAGTCAATGCGCTTATCGTAGTTTAAAATATCCTCGGGTGAGTGAATTGTACATTGAGTTGAAGTAGCATTATCACATGAGACAGCATCACCTGAAACAGCATTGCAATCAGTGGTATTATTGTTAGTCATTTTAAGCCTTGAAATAACATTTCATTTTAATTCAACGAGCAATTTTAACAAATTTTGACAGGAATTAGTCTTTAAATTTCAAACTAATTTCACAATTGTTAGAAACTTAGCTTTCAACTGCAATCAAGGTTCAAACAAGCAAAATAATCATAAAAGAGCCCGATTTCAAGCATATGGACATTGATTTTGGCAAGAACAATTTATTTACACAAAATATAAACAGTACAGATTTTTATATGAAGTATAAAGCCGTTTTATTTGATCTTGATGGGACACTGTTAGATACAGCACTGGATATCATGAACGCCTGTAACCATACATTAGAAAAATATGGTTACAAAGCATTAGATGAAAAACTTTTAAAAACTAAAGTTACAGCCGGTATGCGTGAGATGTTAAAGTTGGGTGTGCCTAAAGAAGATCATGAAAACTCAGGTATCGAAACTTATATGAGAGATGAGTTTGCATCCTTTTATAAAGAACATATCTGTGACCGTACAAAAGCTTTTGAAGGTATTCCAAAACTTATTGATGATTTAACAAAAAACAGGATTAAAACAGCTGTTATCACCAACAAATACCATGATATGGCAACTAAGGTTTTATCAAAATTCCCTTTTTCAAAAGACTTTTCTTTAGTTTTAGGCTGTGATTCATTAACCCACTCAAAGCCTCATCCTGAACCTATACTAAAAGCTTTGGAACTGTTAAAAGTTTCCCCAAAGGATGCCTTATACGTAGGTGATCATTTAAATGATATTAAAGCTGCCAATGCAGCTTCCTGTGACAGTGCGGCCGTTTTATGGGGCTATGGTACTAATGAATGCATCGACGTTATTTTATGGAATGCTACATATTGTGTCAAAGATGTAAAAGAGCTAAAAAAGCTCATTTTTTGATAAAATAGAGAAAACGAAGTGGAACGAAGTAAGTTGAATTTAATTAAATTAATCCATAAGTAAACGTATAAACGTAGTTTGACATATATATATTCTTTTCAAGAAAAGAATCAAAACGGATGCATAAGTTTTAGATAGTTTCATTTTGTGTGCTTTAAGATGCAGCTTCAAGCTTAAAACACCGCAAACAGCAGAGTATTTTATTACACCTAATATTTATATGAATAAGTTCATGAATAAAAAGTTTCTTTTATCAATACTTGCAATCAGTATTGTTCCATTTAGTTCTAATGCAGCGACTGTCTACAGTAAAGATGGTACCTCATTAGATGTTTTCGGCTCTGTAAGTGCGATGGCTATGACCGATAAAGCTGCCCGTACCATTAAAAGTTCTACAAAGAAAAAGAACAGCGACAATACCTTACTAACCGCTGTTCATGCTGGTATTGCAGGCAGAAGTAAAATAACCGATGGTCTATATGCTCTTGCTTATTCAGAATGGTTAATGCCTACAGGTAACAACGGTGTTGATACCTTTAAGGCAAGATCACAATATGTAGGTGTAGATGCTCTGGAGTTAGGTACCTTAACCTTTGGACGAGGAGACAATGCCTATTACGCAGTAGCAGGTGTTACCGATGTTTTTACTGAGCTTGATCCCAGAGTAAATGATCACTATGCCTATGGTGATCAGATGCCATCACTTATCATGTACAGTCTTTCATCAATGAGCTGGGATTTACGCTTGTCCTTCCAAACTGCCTCAGACGACATCAACGATAATAAGGTCAACATCCACAATGGAGCAGCTTTTTCTGTTGCTACAAGATTAAAGTCAGGTATTTCTGTAAGCTACGGTATGAGCTACTATGATTTCCAGTACAATCAAGATCAGGAATCAGTAGCTGCCTTTGCTCCAATTGTAAATAAGATGCACTATAAGTCACTGAACGATACTTTTAGTGCAAACTTATTTAAACCTTCATGGAAGATTGATAAAGGTGTATCAATCTCATATGGTACCTTTGGTGAAGGCTTGTATGCAGGTGCTAACTTTACTGTATCAAAATATGATAACTTTACCCATAAGCTCTACAGCGTTGATACAGTTGTAAATTACACCTTTGATAACGGTTTAGGCTTTAGCGCAGGTTACGGTATAAAACGCTTTAACGGAGCAAACATCATTGCTGATGTTGAGTTAGGTGCATATTATCAGGTATGCCCTACCTTTAAGATTTTTGCCGAAGGTACTATTGACGCATCAAGTAAGCCTGACAGATTCTTCTCAAAGAGCTTAATCGAAGATCTGTCTTTAGATAAGAACCGTGCTTTAATTGGTGCAATGTATTCATATTAAGCACTCACTTAAAGTAGTAAGTTGTTTTAGAGGTTACCGTTAAAGAGAATTTTGCTTTAATAAAATAAGATTGAACTTTGTAGGATAAACAAAAGTCCAAACTAAAGTTATCTCTCAACATTACCTTTTTCGTAATAGAATTTAACGAAGAGGTAATAATTAAGTGTTAATGTAAAGCTCTATTGGTGCTAAGATTTCAAAAGATTTATTTTTTTTTAGGAAAAAAGTATGTTATCAAAGAATTTAAAGTTTTCTGTATTGGCTGCAGGTCTTTTATTTAGCATAAATGCAATGGCTGATACCGGTTTTAAGGTACCTGTTCACTACAACGTTGAATTGGTTGATGGTGAAAGTGATCCTGACAGCTACAGCCGTTTTAGCCGTACAGTAACCTTAACTCCTGGTAAGCATCAGGTTGTTTTAACCTTTAAAGACAATTTTAAGAACGGTTCTGATTCACGTATTGTCCAGTCTATCGATCCTTTAGTTATCGATATCAACAATCTAAAAGCTGATCAGGTCGTAACATTCCAGTATGCAAAGCCTGCTAATGAAGATCAGGCCAAGCGTTATGCTCATCAGCAGAAGATCACCCTATCAGATACCACAGGTCGTGTACTTCCAAGTTCTGAAGCTTCATACTTTATCTTAACCTCAGATAAAGGCTTCTCTTTAATGCGTGACTACCGTCAGGAATTAGACAGCTTAGGCAGATTATATGCTCCTGCTTACGTATCAAATGCTGATAAGGGGCTTACCATGACTGAGTATGGTGCTCCTACTGTAAGAGCCAGCTCTGAGTCTAGTGCAACAGCAGATCAGCAGGTTCAGGGGCTAACCCTAGAGCCTATGGGCGTTGATTCATCAGCTATGGCTACCTCAAGCACCGGTACTTCAGGTAAGGCTGATGCTGCTACCTACAACAACTTAGTTAAGATGTACAACAGTGCTGATGATGCAACTAAGTTAAAGTTTGTAAAATACGTAATGTCACACTAATAAAAACGGCAGTTCAAAGGTTGCCCTTTTTGTTTTTTTATAGATAAAAGATGAAGCATAAGATGACATTAAAGATTTTCTTATCTTCATCTAAATATAATGACGTATTAAATAAGCCTAATCACAATTAGGCTTGTTTTAAGCAAAGAACCACAAAACACCTTTATCTAATACTAAAAAAATCTATTTCTCATGCCAAAGACTCCTCTTACCATCATCGTATTAGCTCATAATGAAGAAGATAATCTTCCAGACTGTCTTAAAAGTGCCAGTTTTGCAGACGAAATCATTGTTGTAGACAGTAACTCTACAGATAGAACAGCAGATATCGCAAAATCTTTTGGGGCAAAAGTACTGCAAAGAGATTTAAACAATGACTATGGTGCTCAGCGTAATTTTGCAATCTCTAATGCAACATATGAGTGGATCTTTATGCTCGACTCTGATGAGAGAATTACAGATGAGCTTGCCCATGAAATTAAGATCTGCGTTGAGAGCAACCGAGACTGTACCTATCAGGTATCCCGTGAGAATCACTTTATTGAAAGAAAAGTGCTTCATGGTGTCATGAGACCTGACAGGGTTGAAAGATTATTTAAAAAAGAAGGTTCTTTTTACGAAGGTGTAGTACATGAAAGACTGCACTCACCTTATGATAAGAAGCTTTTAAAAGGCAGACTTATTCATTTTCCATATAAGTCATGGGAAGCACATCTTGAGAAGATGAATCGCTATACCACCCTACTTGCTCATAAATATTATGAAAAAGGTAAGAAATGCCATTTTGTAAATGATATTCTAATAAAACCGCTGTGGGCCTTCTTTAAGATGTACATCATTCACGGTGGTTTCTTAGATGGTAAATTAGGTTTTGAGTTTTGTTTAACACATTACTTCTATACACTAGAAAAATACTTAAAACTAAACAGCTTAAACAAATATAAAGGAAGGATCTGATGTTAATTTCAGTCATTATCTCTACATATAACAGACCTGATGCCTTAAAACTAATCTTAAGTGCATTTGACATGCAGTCTGACCGAGAATTTGAAGTAATCGTAGCTGATGATGGCTCAAAGGATGACACCAGAAAAGTTGTTCTGCAAAAGATGATTGACTGCAGTTATCCAATCACTCATGTCTACCAAAAAGATGAAGGGTTCCGTCTGGCAAGAATTAGAAATTTGGCTGCTACAAAAGCTAAAGGCGACTACCTTATCTTTTTAGATGGTGACTGTGTACCTAGGCCTTCATTTATTGCCTGTCACAGAAGACTTGCTCAAAAGAACTTTTTAGTAGCCGGTAACAGAATTCTTTTAAAAGAAGAGTTCACCAAATTTGTACTAGCTAAACAGGATCCAATCTATGCTTACTCCTTCTTTAAGTGGGTATCTGTTTACCTAAAACATGGTATTAACAGGTTGCATCCTTTAATTGTTTTCCCTTATTTTCAGCATTTAAGAAACTTAAAACAAAAGTGGAAGAAAGCTCGAGGTTGCAACTTTGCTCTTTTTAAAGACGACTACTTTAAGGTAGACGGTTGTGACAGCGACTTTAAAGGCTGGGGCTATGAGGATTCTGATCTTGCAATAAGACTTATTCATGCAGGTATTTTAATTAAATCTGGTCGCTATGCCACAGGAGTGTTCCACCTTTATCATCATGAGAATGACAGAAGCCGTGAGAAAGAGAATCTTGAGAAACTAAATGAGAGATTAAATTCTGACATTGTAAAAGCTGAGAATGGAATTTCTAAGCTATAAAATCAATTTAGTAAGGCTAGAACTATTTTCTAGCCTTTTTTCTACATTGTCTTGTCGCTAACTTGCTTTTTTAGGAGCAAAGAATTTAGCGTAAAGTCTCATCTATATTTCTGTTGCAATTATAGTTATTCCAAAACCTAAAATTAAGCTTATCCAACAGCCGTAGGTCAAGTGAAATTCATTACCTTCAACACCTGGTAAATGGTAATAAATAACAGCAAGATATCTAAATACTACTAAATGAATCACGAAGGCATCCTGTTCCAATTTGCCTTTGGAGAACTCATAAATTCATATATGGCACTCTTTTTAGCTGGCAGGAGAGTAGAAACAAAGGATGAACAGGACTGAGAGAAATTGTTTCCCAGAAGACAGGAGTTGATAACTCCAGACAACATCTTTCCGGCACTAATGGTCTGAGACTTGTATTTGGAAGAAATAGAGCCTGACTTAGGAAGTCTGCTTCTGTATGCGTTCCAGTTAAGGTTTAAAGCCTCCTTAGCAAATTTTCCTAGGTTAAACTGTAGTAATTCTCTACCGTTAGCTGATACAATATCCATGGCGTTTTCCTGTTTATGATTCGCTTTTGTTAACACCTTGAATTATAACAGAAAAAAAAATACCACTAAATTAAGCTAATCTATTGATTTTACTACATTTTCTCTAATTTTTTTCTCATTGTATTTAATCGGTTGTTAAAGAGCACAACCGCAGTAGAATGCGGTCTATAGTTAAATTTTAACCGTGGAGTGTAGAGATTTACATTAATTTTTTATCTGAACTACTTTACAACTTTGTGATGTAGTTCAAATGGTGTGGTCGCCATAGTAAAACAATTTATCGATACCATTCAATACACTTTACAGACATCAATTATCTTGCAAATGAAATTGTGATTTTTATACAAGATTTAACAAAATCTTAAAAAATTATGATTAAGTTCAATATGTAAGTGTAACATTTAACATTTTCTTAGCTATAATCAGATAGTAACGTTTAGTTAGATAAGGAAGAATTTTAATCTAGGCTGAGTTGTAGCAATACATTGAGCTTATCTGATATTATTAATAAATCGGATCAGCAAAATATGTTTATCTACAAAAATTAGTTTCAAAAAACATTAAAGTTTTTCTTTATTTTGCTGATACTAGGTTATTGTAAGTAGAAGTTTGAAAATAAGTGACAGCTATGAATATATTACATTCTTTAGGCGTTAAAGCTAAACTTGCAGCAGCATTTGCCTCTGTGATTTTTCTTTCACTTGTAATTGCAATCATTTCAATTACAAGTATCACCAACTCTCGTTCTGTAGCTAACTTCGCAAAAGAAGTTATTGAACAGCATTACAGTAAGATTGTTCAGATCTCAAGAAATGTTAATACATTCCGTGATGATATGACCATGTTTACAAATAATGTTGCTACATACAATAAAGAGAGTGCAGCAAAAGCTGATGCTGACATCGAGAAGTTAGTTGCATCAATGTCTAATATTAAGTTATTAGATCCTACTGATGCAGCTGACTTTGAGAAACTGAAAGGCTACATCAACTCAGCTATCGATGTTTACAAAAACAAGATGGAACGCATGGTTGATAGAGGTTATTCTGTTGACGTAAGAAACACTTACAATAACGAATTGTTCCCTGTTTTAAATGACTCTATCGCTGAAATTAACCGCTTAGTTGGTTTGTACCTAGATAGAGTTGACAACAACGTCACCTCAATGACTGATGTAACCCCTATCATCATTATTCTTGTAACCACTTTAATTGCTGTAATCTTCTCAGCTGTAATTGCTTACAAACTGCCTAAAGCTTTCATCGGTGTTCTACACTATGCTGTGTCACATGCTTCCGTGATGTCTCGTGGTGACTTAACACAGACTGTTGAGAACAGAGGTCGTACAGATGAATTTGGTAAGTTATTAGACTCATTGGAAAAGATGCGTTTAGACTGGCAGAACAACGTTAAGGTTATTAAATCTGCAACAGATAATGTTATCCAGACATTCAACAAAATTGATGCGGTTACTTCTGATATGAATGATATTGCTCATGAGGCTCAGAACCGTTCAATTACCGTTGCAGCTGCTGCTGACGAAATGGTTTCCACTACATCTGACATTGCTAAAAACTGCGAATCTGCAGCTGCTAATTCAAGTCAGTCAAATGATACTACTCAGCAGGGTGTTCATAAGGTTCAGTTAACCATTGAGGGAATTCAGAACCAGGTGGTTAAATCAAAACAGGATGCTGAATATGTACAGTCTTTAGTTGATCAGGCCCAGAAGATTGGCACTATTGTTCAGACAATTGATGACATTGCTTCTCAGACCAATCTGCTTGCTCTTAATGCCGCCATTGAAGCTGCCCGTGCCGGTGAGTACGGTAAAGGATTCGCTGTTGTTGCAGATGAAGTTCGTGCCCTTGCATCAAGAACTTCAACATCAACTCAGGAAATTACCAAGATGGTTACTCAGATTCAGTCAAATGCTAATACAGCAAATGAGTCAATGCAGTCATCAGTTAAGAACATGGATAACTTAGCTGTTGAGACCAGCACTATCGAAGAGTTATTAAACAATATTACCGAGCAGGTAAGCTCTGTAAACGCACAGATCACACAGATTGCAACTGCAGCCGAACAGCAGACTACAGCTACATCTGAAATTTCTGGCAATATGCAGGATATTACACACTCTTCACAGTCTCTATCAAAAAACTGTTCTGATGCAAAAGACGAAGTTAAGCGTTCTATGTCCCTGTTACAGGATCTGGAGGAGAGTTTAAACAGGATCAAGATTTAAATTTTTGTTACCAATTCAGCTGACAGGCAACCATTAAGCGTTGCCTGTTTTTTTTGTTTTGTTGAATTACAGAAAATGAGGACTGACTTTTATTAACATGATTTCAGTAATTGTCTCTATAAGACAGAGATGATGGTAACGTGAGTATTATTATGTTACTTTTACAAATTTAAATGCCTTAAATTTAAACACTAATTTACAAACTGTGAATGGTCTCGTAGATATCTTCTGCCATCTGCGCTGATATTCCAGGCACTTTTTTTAACTCCTCCACACTGGCATTCATAACTTCTCTGATACCGCCCAAATGCTTTAATAAAGCCTGACGTCTTTTTGGACCAATGCCCTGAATATTCTCAAGTACACTGTGCGTTCTTGCTTTCTGTCTTCTGTTTCTATGCCCTGTTATAGCAAAGCGGTGTGATTCATCACGAATATGTAGCACTAATTGCAAAGCAGGATCATCTAGTGTTAGGTGATACTCTTCTCTTGTATAACCACGAATTAATGTCTCTAAACCTTCTTTTCTACCCTCACCTTTGGCTACAGCTACGATTAAAGGAGGAGTTATTTTAAACTTTGAAAAAATATCAGATATAACATCTTCAGCCTGTTTTAACTGACCTTTACCACCATCAATAAAGATAAGCTCGGGTATAATACCTTCACAAGGATCTTTAAAACGACGTGTTAGAACTTGATGCATCGCTGCAAAATCGTCACCTGGAGTAATACCTTCAATATTAAAGCGTCTGTAGTTGGCACTGTCAGGGCCTTCACGATTAAAAGATACACAAGATGCTACAGTAAGCTCACCTTGTGTATGAGAGATATCATAGCACTCCATATGATTTACATTAGAGATATGTAATAACTGCTCTAAAGACTCAATTCTCTTTTTAGCTGTTGTCTTATCAGCTAATTTTGCCTGTAGACTTGCCTTTGCATTTTCTTTAGCAAGCTTGAGATATTTTGCTCTTTCAGATCTTACCGATGATAGGATTTGAATTTCCTTTGAACACAGCTTTTTTACAGCCTCAGTAAAAATCTCAGGCTCTTCAATAGTACCATCTGTAATAATTTCTTTTGGGTACATTGAAGCTCTACTCTCAGATAAATAAAATTGCGTAACAAAAGCAGTAAGAGGATCATCCCCATCAATTTCTGACAATTTTGAAAAATATGAACGAGTACCGATGATCCTGCCTTTTCTGATAAACAGCACATGGCAGCAGCAGAGCTCCTGAGCGCATTCATGAGCAATTACGTCCATATCAAACATTAAATCGCCTGATACTGCCTGAGACTCCTGAACACGTCTTAGAGCTAACAGTTGATCTCTTAATTTGGCAGCCTCTTCAAATTCAAGTTTTTCTGAGGCCTCTTCCATTCTTTTAGTCAAATCATTTAGAACATCCTGATTTTGACCTTTTAAGAACATCCTGATGTAATTTACCTGGTCCATGTAGTTCTTATAGGCACTTTCACTCATGGGAACACATGGCGCCAGACACTTACCAATTTGGGCCATAAGACAAGGTCTTGAGCGGTGAGCATAAACGGTATCAGCGCATTGTCTTATTGGAAAGAGCTTTTGTAAAAGCTTTAAACTCTCTTTTGCTGCACTGACATCAGGATATGGACCAAAGTACTCACAATCAATCTTTTTAGCACCACGGTAATAAAAGAGTCTTGGATGCTTTGATTTTGAGATGACTAAGTATGGGTAGGACTTATCATCACGTAAAAGGATGTTGTAGTGAGGTTGATACTTCTTAATTAGATTGTTCTCTAAGATTAGAGCTTCAGCCTCAGAGAAAGTAACAGTAAATTCAATATGATGGATATGATGAATTAGTGCATTTGTTTTAAAGTTAACTTCTTTTAGAAAGTACGATGACAAACGCTTTTTAAGATCTTTTGCTTTACCTACATAGATAACTGTTTCATCATCTGAATACATTCTGTAAGAGCCAGGACGATTAGGAACTGTCTTTAAGAAACTTTTATAATCAAATTTAATATCAGGCATGATTTGTATCAGAATTCACAACGACATGAATATAATTGTTTGCCGTTAAGCAAATTTTAAAAGTAATACTAATAACGATCGTCCATTACAAGTCGCTAGCTAACAAAGCTAAATAACTAATTGATATTGCGAAAATGCTCTTACTTTTGAAGTATGGCTCAACGCCTTTTTCAAATAGGGTTGCAATAGTATCTAAGGTAAGAGATTTACAAAAACGACGTGGACGTGAGATGAATATTTGTTCTTCGTTATCGAGGAGATTATATATTGTTTCTGTTTTATCTATATATATCTGATCTTTAATATAAAACTTTGCAAAAGAATCGTTATTTCCAATCTTTTTCATCAAGATCATCCTCGGAGTGTTTTTAATTTTTCTCTGTCAAACTTCAATGCGAAAGATGCTCGGTAAGTCATAGCGTACTATCTTAATGAAAATCACTGTCTAGCTGGACAAAAAACAATTTTAGAATACCTTGTAAAGCAACATGGCTATTGTAAAGAAGCCTTTACTGCGAGAAAAAAATTAACTCTTTTCTGTATAAAACTGTTTATTGTAAACACTATATTCAGATCTATTATACAGTAAACAGCTCTAAATTACTCTTATCTAAAGTTTATTCTCAATTCCCTCAAGATTCAGATTAAACCTGTCATAGTACTTAGGAAGTTTTGGCAAGGAAGCGTCGATCTTCATGATAATCTGAGGCATGAAAGATCTAGCTCCGGTGGTAGGATTATACATCTCTAAGATTTTGTAAAGATCTGGATACAGTAGAGGCTCACCTGATATAGTAATATCCTCACTCTTATCAAAGGTCTCCACATAGTTTGCCCCTAAAGATTGTATAAATGAAGAGTCAAATCTCTGTCTGTCATCTTTTTGAGACTTATAGTATGAAAGAGTGTTCTCATTTTTGGCTTCAAGATATTTAGTAGCCTCAGGAGCACCTTCATTGAAGGTAACTTCTCCTAAATAAATACCTCTACAGATCATTAAAGCCTGATTGAAAAGTTTTTTGGTATCAACATACTTTGTGTAGGTAAAGTAACGCAGTAGTGAGTTTACAGAGATTACTGAACGATTCTTTAAATCATAAAGAATAGAGAAAGCAGTAGTCTCATCGGTTGCTACACCTTCACCATTCATCAACATCAGAGAATAAAGAATAGCTCCTGTAGAGTCACCACAGTCATAGGCCTGTTTAAAGATGTCAGCTACAGCTTTGATAATTTTTTTGTTATTTCTATCCTGAGATAAAGCGAGTACTCCTACAGCTGTAAGAGCTGGTCCATAATTCTTTTTAGCAGCATTCTTCAGGTGCCTCAGACCTTCATCATACAGATTAGAACTGCGTCTAAAATCAATTAAACCTAATGAGTAGTTAGCAACAGGATCACCCTGTTTAGCAGCATCATTGTAAAGCTCAAGCCCCTTTTCATAATCTCTTTTAACACCGTAGCCATGCCAGTAGAGACCTGCCAATCTGCTTTTAGCTGCAAGAATACCTAGATTTCTGGCCTTTCCCCAAGACTTAGCTGCACTTACAGGTGAGACATCATTTTCTTCACCTAAAAAGTCTATGTCCCCTCTATATAAAAGAGCATCTTTTGACCCATGATTTGAAGCCTCATTGACCATACGGATATAGTCTTGAGTATTCATGCAAAGTTCAATGCCGTACTCACACATCTTTAATAAAGGATCATGTGTCTTTAAGTAATCCTCTGAATAATCTTTTAAAGCTTGATTAAAATAGTAAATGGCAGAGCCAGCCCCCTGAGCATTGCCATAGCCTAACAATGCTAAATAGCCCATCAGCTCATACTCGCCATGAGTATCATCAGATTTAGCACATTCACGGGCATAATCAAGTGCTTTTGAAAAGTTACCTGATTTAGCGCTGATCCAGGCTAAATATGGATAAGCCTCTGAGGCGCCATTTTGACCTGCCTGCATAAAATAGGTTTGAGCTTTATGGAAGTTACCTTCCTGCATGGATTTTACGCCTGCGACTATATAAGACTCTTTATTAGCATTAGCGTATTGGATGTAACCTGAGATAATAAGATATAAGCCCAAAACAAACATCAGGACTAAAGCACTTCCAATTAGAGGTGTTATATGTTCTGATACATAAGTTTTGCCTCTTTTTACAAGGCTTATTTTTGGTCTTTTAGCTTTTTTCTTCATCTTATCTTAATCTTTAGTAACGTTAAAACCTTGTACTGTCCAAGAGTTAATATTCTACGTTTTTACTTTACCTAATTTAGGTCGATGCATTATTTATTTTACTCTTACACTAAACTAAAACTAAAAGTATAAAAGTGTAAAGTGTACAGATAAACGAATTTAACTAATTTAATCTACTCTTCTAGTAGGCACCACTGTCAGCACCTACATCTGGCGCATCCACCTCAAGATCTTTGTTAATAAGAGCATTGTCTCTGTCTAAAGTAATTAAAGCGTTTCTTGAGGTGACAGATTCATCGGCTAATGGATTGTCATCCTTAGTATTTAAGGTTAAAGCATTAAAAGGGACGATAGTGATGTCATCTTCTTTAATTCCAGCATCAAGATAGGCCTTTTTAATCGCTTCACCTCTGTCTTTTGCTAATGAAATGTTATCAGCATTCTTTTCCATATCATAAGCATAAGCTCGTATGGTTACCTTATTAATAGATTTATCAAGTTTTATATACTCTAACTGCTCATTTAAAACCTGCTGTGATTTTGCGGTTAACTCATGAGATCTTACTTTAAAGACTAAAGGAGTCATCTTTACATCATTAAAGTTAACTCTGATTAGATTTTCCTGGCAAGCTAAATACTTATGATAAGCGGATTTAAAACCTAAAGGGCTGATAGCTGGAATTATGTTCTGTCCTGCTGCTAACTTAGTATCTGTATATGGCATTAAGATCTGATTACCGTGAGACAGTTCAGACAGGATCTTCCAGGATAAAGTAGGACCTACATATGGGTTAAAACCTGGATAAATTTGAATTCTACCTAAACGTCTTTCAGAGCTTGCTGTATGCCATTCTGGCTTTGTAGCAATGAATCTCATAAAACTTGACTGACCAATACCTAATCTTGGGTGAATGGTCATATTAGAGCGTAAAGTACGACCTGAATATGTCATAAAATTGGCAAAACCATATTCAGGGATGTCAAAGATAAGTGAACAGCTTAATCTGTCCCCGTTATTTGACCACAATTTCTTAGATGACGGATCAATAGATGCCTGATATCTTATCTGAGCATAAGATGACATTGAAAATGCTGAAACAGCCAATGCCATTATCATTTTTAAAACTGTAAGTTTCTTCATATACATATCTCTAAGTATCTTTTACATCTAATGAAATCTAAAATTCTGTAAAAAATGTGGTTCAGAACAGAAAATGTTAGACAAACTAAAAATCACAAAACAACTGTAAAGCAAATTAGTTGCACATTACTGATTTGCAATTCATTGTGTAAACAGTAGTGAACGTCTTATGAACGTTGCTCTAAGTGGTAAAATTTGCCTTTAAATCAAATTATTGCCAAAATTCTATAAATACAAAGCTTTAAATGTTTTATGCAATTATAATGCCTAATATTTACATATATTCACATAGTGTAATCATTTGACAACATTGTCAAAACAAAGGTCTAACACTAGTTTTATTCAAGCAAATATCAAAAATCATGGCATAATGTAAATAAACATAAGATTGATTTATTAGTTAATAAATTAATGGGGCTTCCCCTACTTTTATTAAAGTAAAAAACATTACACCAAATAACTTAAAAACATTTCTATCTATTTAATTGTAATATGAAAAGATTAGCTATATTCGCCTTTTACAATGGAAAAGGTCTTATAAATGATTATGTTGTGACCTACCTAAAATATCTAAAAGAAGTAAGTGACAGCATAATCTTTGTAGCTGATAACGAACCTAATGTTAAAGATCTAAGCAAGATCTTCCAATTAGTTTCTCACATAGAATCATATCATCATGGAGAATATGACTTTGGTTCATACAAGATCGGATTTAGGTATGCTAAAGAGCATTATCTATTAGATGATGTTGATGAAATTATCTTATGCAACGATAGTTGTTTCTGTGTAGATTCATTAAAACCTGCCTTTGATAAGATGTCAACAAAACCATGTGATTTTTGGTCAATGACAGCAAGTAATGAATATGAACCACATCTGCAGAGCTTCTTTTTAGTAGTTAAGAAAAAACTATTCAATTCAGAAGTTTTTAGTAATTACTTAGACAATGTAAAACACTTAGATAGCTTTTTAGAAATCGTAAACACTTACGAAATTCCATTAAAAAAGATTTTTGAAAAAGAAGGGTTTAAAAGTGCTTCATATATAAAAGCACCTAAAAAGAACAATCCAACTTTTTTCCCTATTAAGTGTATGAAAGTTAAGATGCCTCTTATTAAGAGAAAGATCTTTACTGAAAGCTATGCTTGCAAAGAATCATTACTAGAGGTTATCCTCTATCTAAAAATAAAACATAATGCTAAATACAAAGACATTTTGAATTACTTTAACGTAAATAGTCTTGTACCTACATGGTTCAAGTTCTTCAAACCAAAATTCTTTGCTTTTCTATTTAGAATTGAAGTAAGTTCCAAAGGTTTAGTAAAGATTAGAATTCTAGACATTCCTTTTATCATCTTTAAAAGAAAGAATAATAATCAATAAATTGCATCAAGCAGAAACCATAACTCTAATTAAGGATGACGACATCTGATATCTATGCTCTATTATTAAGTTGCTTAAAGAATGGATAAGCAAATACAGGCATAAACACAGCTGTACCAACAGATGACTCAGAAATACCGTAGAGAATGACCACAAAAAAGATCAAGACAAACTTATATTCACAATTTCTCACTGCTCTAGCGATTGTCATGAATAGCATTCCTAAGAAAAATATTGAAGCTAAAATACCATTATAAAGTGGAAGATAGAAGTATGTGCAATCGACCCACAGCCACCAAGCAGCCTTATTAGGAAATTTCATAAAATCAGCATAAATCTCATTAAATTTGCCCAATAGGCTTACCCCGTAAACATTAAATGCCTTATTTCCAAGCTCAAATCTAGCCCAAATTTCACCAGGCATATTTTTCAATATATCTCTAAAAGAAAAAGTAAATGCAACATAGTATATAAAGATGACAAATACAACGAACAATGACAACAAAAAAACTAATAGAACCTTGTTATATCTATTAGAAATTTTGAAATTTATTAAGTAATTGCCACATATACAGCAAAAAGCTAAAACTACAATTACGACCGTTGAAGTGATCGAATTAGGAACTTTATAACAAAAATAAGATAAGGCTAGAAAAACAAAGAGATAAATAAAATTTACTCTATCTTTATACAAAGACAAAAATATGGTAATGAGAAATGCACATAAACCTAGTCCATTAGGATGGCTAAATCCCAAAGTATATCTAATTTCTTTAGCTCGATAGAAAGTAATAGCACTTTTTAACAAACCAAATTCATAAGATAAAATAGTAACAATTACAAATATAAAAATTGCAAATAATACAGATTTATAAAAACAATTTTTATCTAAAAATCTACATAAGAATAAAGGTATAAAAAAAAGATCAAAAGCAATAGTCGTATTTGCATATTTTTTTAAACTAAAAGAAAAAATAATATAGACAATGCAACTACAAAATAAAAAATAATCTCTAGACTTTTTATACCAGTTGAAAAAGAAAAAGCCTACAAATAATACAAACAAAAGATCTGAAAATTTCTTTTGAAATGAGAACAAGGTCTGATAGGTATATATGTAAGGTGTCAAATCAAAAAATCTAAACATCATCCACAGACCAATCAGTACGTAAATTGAGCTCTGAATAATTCTTACAAAAAGATCTCTTTTTAAGATTTGTAGACAGTTCATTTTGATGAAGTTATTACACTGTAGACAACGTCAGCTATTCTAAAAAATAGCTGACTATATATTGAATTGAAGTTAACAATCAAATAATTAAGATTTGTATTTATTCAAATACCACTCAACAGTCTTGATGATACCTGTATCAAAGGTCTCATCAGCTTTCCAACCTAACTCTGTGGTTAACTTGGTTGCATCAATTGCGTAACGTAAATCGTGACCTGCTCTGTCCTGAACAAAGGTAATTAAGTCAGCATACTTACCGCCGTCTTTTCTTGGACATTCTTTATCTAAGATTGAACAGATAGTGTTAACAATAGTGATGTTGTTACGCTCATTATGACCACCGATGTTATAGGTCTCACCTGATACACCTTTGTGGAAGATTAAATCAACTGCTTTGCAGTGGTCTAATACATACAACCAGTCACGAACATTTAAACCTTTACCGTAGATTGGTAGTGGTTTTAATGCCAGAGCATTTTCAATGATATGAGGAATTAACTTCTCATGGTTCTGTTTAGGACCATAGTTATTTGAACAGTTTGATGTAGTTACATTCATACCATAGGTATGGTGATATGCTCTTACGATTAAATCAGAGCTTGCCTTAGATGATGAGTATGGGCTGTTAGGTGCATATGGTGTTGTTTCTGTAAAGTAACCGGTCTCACCTAAAGTACCATATACTTCATCAGTTGAGATATGGTGGAATCTTGCATCTTCGTAACCAGGTTTTACCTTAAAAGGAGCATCCATCCAGTGACGTCTTGCTGTTTCAATTAAAGTAAAGGTACCCATGATGTTGGTTTCCATAAAGATTTTTGGACCTTTAATAGAATTATCAACATGGCTTTCTGCTGCAAAGTGAATTACACCACGGATATCATATTTGGTGAATAACTCTTCGATTAACTTCTCATCACAGATGTCACCTTTTACAAAGGTATAGTTAGAGTCGTTCTCACACTCTTTTACATTGTTTAAGTCACCTGCGTAAGTTAACTTATCTAAGTTAATGATGTGGTACTCAGGATATTTCTTACAGAAATATGGTACAAAGTTAGAACCGATAAAACCAGCACCACCGGTTACTAGAATTGATTTTGTCATGATATGTATATCCGATTAAATCTACTTTTTTAATTGAAACTTGTCTGTTGTTATTTTTGTATTATAAAGAAAAGTCAGGTACATCCTTTAGAGAATGTGCAATTCTGTCTTTTTCTGAGGTTAATACTTTATCAGCAGGGATTTTCCAGTCAATGTTAAACTCTGGAGCATCATATCTCATTCCCCACTCTGACTCTTTGTTATAGAAGTTATCTACTTTATAAGCAAAGATAGCAGTTTCTGAGAGAACACTAAAGCCATGTAAGCAACCATGAGGCATGAATAACTGTCTTTGATTCTCATCAGACAGTTCTACTGCTACATGCTGACCGAAGGTAGGTGAATTCTTTCTGATATCTACTACTACATCCAGAACTTTACCTACTAAAGCACGTACTAGTTTTGCCTGACAGTACTCACCTCTCTGGCAATGTAAACCACGGATTACACCATAGCTAGACTTTGACTGATTATCCTGTACGAAGTCACAATCAATACCGTTGGCTTTAAACTCTTTTTCATTGTAGCTTTCAAAGAAATATCCACGAGGATCATTGAATACTCGTGGTTCTACAATAATGACACCTTCAATTGGAGTCTTAATAAAGTTCATGTTTTTCCTCTAAAACTTTAACTAAATAATCTCTATAGTTACCTTTCTTTAATTCATCAATTAAAGCCTGCATCTGTGCATCGTTAATAAAGCCCTGCTTATAGGCAATCTCTTCAATACATGCAATCTTTAATCCCTGTCTCTTCTCTACAATCTGTACAAAAGAGCCTGAATCCATCAGTGAATCTGGTGTACCTGCATCAAGCCAAGCGTTACCACGTCTCATTGGTACTACTGATAATCTACCTTCTTTTAGGTAGATGTTATTAAGGTCGGTAATTTCGTATTCACCACGAGCAGATGGCTTTAAAGTCTTAGCCTTCTCTACTACATCTGATGGATAGAAATATAAACCAACGGATGCGTAGTTTGATTTTGGATGAGCAGGTTTTTCTTCAATTGAAACTGCTTTTCTGTTCTCATCAAATTCAACTACACCGAATCTTTCAGGGTCGGTTACGTGATATGCAAAGATAGTAGCATTTGTGCCACTGTTCTTCTTTACCTGGTCATTAAACTCACCAAACTGGCTTCCCATATAGAAGATATTGTCTCCTAAGATTAGACATACATCTTCTTTTGAATCTCCGATAAAGTCAGCTCCCAAGATAAAAGCCTGTGCAATACCATTAGGCTCTTTCTGTACTTTATACTGAAGATTTAAACCAAACTTGGAGCCGTCACCAAAGAGCTTTTCAATATTTGGAAGATCTCGAGGTGTAGATATAATTAGAATATCCTTAATACCAAACAGCATTAGCGTAGATAAAGGATAGTAAATCATAGGCTTATCATAAACAGGTAAAAGCTGTTTAGATGTTGTCTTGGTTAGTGGATATAAACGGGTTCCGCTTCCACCTGCTAATAATATACCTTTCATATAAATCGCCCTTGTTTGTATTTTTCATTATTATATACGAACAATACAAACTATTAAAATAAATCTTATTTGCATGTGACGTAAGACTTCAATCTTTGAAGACTTCGCCTTATTTTTTCTGATCCAAATTTTTAAGTTTCATAGCAAATACAGGAATTTTTAATACTTTAATAAGTAACTTATTTTTTTTAGTTATTCTGATAGTCAAAATTGATGACATTACAATTTTTCTTAAGTTTAAAAGAAAATATATGAATTGAGACACAAAAACATTTGTTGTACAGTCAACGATTTTATATCCTTGGCTTATGACCGCATATCCACAAAATCTTTCAAAAACATGAGCCATCTGACAACCTTCATGAGTTAAGTCAGGGCGTTCAAAATCATCTTGTGTAAGTTTTAAACTTTTTACAAGTTCTAAAAGTTCAGCTCTGACCATAAACATGGTTCCTGCTACAAATTTATACTTCTTTAGGGGGAGACTATGAGCCTGAATAAACCTGTTTGTTTCTCTATAAGCATCATGATCATCACATCTTTTATTAAAAGTAGAAATGTTTGGTCCGTGCATACCAATTGAATTATTTTTTTCAAGTCTACACAACACTTTATTAAAAGTTTCTTTATCTTTAATGAACTTTAATAAAGCATTACGCCATCTAGGGCCAGCAAACCAAGCAAAAGATTCCCTTGTAGGAATATCTCTTTTTGTATGTAATTTGATTACATAGCTATAGTCACTTAAATTCACTTCATTTAGCACATGAACAAATGGGCCTAAATCAAAACCAAGATTTTTGACAACTTCAACTTTTGAGTTAGGAAAAGATTTTTTTATATCCTCAATTAAATTTGAATTATTTTCGACAAGAGTAAAAAAGTAATCACAATCATAATCTGATAGATTTAAAAGGCATCTCTTTAACTCAGAATAAAGAAATTCATAATAAATGTGAGTATGTACTAAAAGACGTTTCACTGAATAACCTATTGAAATTAACAGAACCTGAACAGATAAGTTTAAAACAAAACTATTTTAACTTACTAGCTATTAAGATAAAAGAAAAAGCTGTAAATATGAACTTTATACCACAAGATATAAGGAGCTCACTTTCATAACTAAATTCAAAATGAATAACTTGACCAAAAGTTGCACAAAATTGACTTTCGATAATGATATAATCACCGCAAAATTTCACAAGGTCAGGAAAAGATGAATAAGCAAAGAGAACAACGTAAAGATATTGATGGATTAAAGGGTATTGCTATATTAGGTGTTATCTTTTATCACCTATTTGATCTTTTAAAATCATCTCACTTATCTCAATCTAACATTTTCAACGGCGGTTTTTTAGGAGTAGATGTTTTCTTCGTTGTATCAGGATTTTTAATTGCGAGTTCAATTTATGGGAAACTATCCATTAATGAATTTTCTTTATGGTCATTCTATAAAAGAAGATTTTTTCGAATTGTACCTCCATTGGTAATCATCTGCTTTTTCTCTCTAATTCTCGGTTATTTTCTCTTACTGTCTGATGTTTACCGCGAACTAAACATCGAAGTTGTAAATGCACTTTTAGGAATAGGCAACTTTAGATTTGCTAATGTTGGAGGATATTTCAGTCTAGATTCATCAGACAGACTCTTGTTGCACACATGGTATCTTTCAATTACTATTCAGTTCTACATTTTATTTCCTTTATGTTTGGTTCTCTTGAATAAGGCTGTTGGTACTAAGCGTATTCCATTAGCATTGTTGACTATTTTTGTAGCACTGTTAATTGTATCTTGCTTAGTTTCTAAAAATGGTAAAGGATATCTTTTAACACAATGCAGAATCTTTGAACTGTTCTTAGGATCTGTTTTATTCTTCTACAAAGATCATATATTTTCATTAGTCTTTTCAAAATTCAAAGCCTTACCTGCTGTTGGGGAATTAGCAGGAACAATTCTTCTTATTACGTCGATCTTCACTGTTGAATTGTCTCATGGAATATGGACTCCAAAAAGTTCAGCTTTAACAATTGTTGCTACTGCATTAGTAATTTTATCTCACAATAAACACTCTATAATTGGATTCAAACCGTTATCCACACTAGGTAAAGGTTCATATTCACTATATCTATGGCACTGGCCTTTATTCATATTTGCCTTGCGTTGTGATTATTTAAATTCTCCCTTAAAACTTATTTCTGTTTTCGCAATCATTGCTTTAGTTTCTGCGTTCTCATATAAATTTATAGAAAAGCATAACTTTAAGATCTTAACAGTGCTCATAATGTACGCAGTTTGCTTTGCAAGCTATGCTTATTTTCATTCTGACAGCAGACTAAACTACCTATCAAGTTTTACTGTTGAAGATCTTAAATTTACTCAAATCGCTCCAGAATACACACCAAAAGCAATATTGGCTGAACACGACAAGGTTGTGTGGCATTACGGTCTACAAAAAGAAACTCCTCATATATTCTTTGTTGGCGACTCTAACGCAGGTCACTATCAATATTACTTAATGACACAAAATAAAATACCTGTTTACTTCTTGTCTGTTCCGGCGTCATTAGCTTATGGAAAAGAATTTGCTTCTATGCAAACAGAGTATTTTATTAAAGGTCAAGATAGAGCAGACTTTTATGAACTTTACAAAAAGATGCTATCTATTCTAACTTCTGGCGATAAAGTTATTCTTTCAAACAGATGGGATATTATGTTTGACCTTTATGTAGCAGAAAAACACATCAATAAGACTGATGCAAATTTTGAAAAGTATATTGATGACATTCTTCATGACTTGGATGAACAGATCGCATCTCATCCACAACTTCAGTTCTACATTGTAGGACTAGCAATAGTAACTGATAAAGCACATTTAAACTTTTCAAAACTTAACTTAACAGGTTCTTTCTTATCAAAGATAGTCAATGTCAAAGAGTTCTATCAGAGTAAAGATTACGTTGAAAGAAATGAATTAGTTAACAATAAGCTTATAGCTTATGCAAATTCTCATAGCAATGTAAAATTCATTAACAGAAATGTACCAATAAACCAAGGAAATGGAATTTACTCCATTTTTGAAAATGGAGGCCCTATTTTCTTAGATGCAACACATTACACTAATCGCGGTGGTTGTGTTATAGGAAAATACATCATGGATACAGTGGTAAATGACAAATAAATCAGACGTTTCACTGCTGGTACCAATTGAAACAAGATTAATCAATAAAACTGAATACTAAAATGAAAAGAATAGCTGTTGTTTACTTTGCTTATATCAATAAAGATAAAAATTGGAAAAGAATAATTTCTTCCCAGCTAGCTGATCTGAAAAGATCAGGTATTTTAAGTGAAGCAGATCTATTCATTGAAGTAAGTGATCCTAACAATTTAAATTCTGTTCACTGTTATTTTGATAATCTAAAACTATATTGCAAAGTTGCATATCACAGTAAAAATACTTTTGAATACTATGGTCTTCACAAAGTTTGGGAACTATCAAAGTTAGATTCGAATTATGATTACGTAGCCTATTTTCACACAAAAGGCATGAGTTATAAAAAGAGATGTTCATTAGGTCTAACTTCAGGAAGAAATCCAAGAGAAATTGTCCTAACATACCTAACCTTCAAAAACTATAAAAACACAGTTAGCGTTTTTGATACTAATAAAGGTATAGTTAAAATAGGTGCTTTTCCCAAAAAAGATGATGACAGTTCTGATAAGAGTGGTTGCTTTATTTGGTTTAACTTTTTCTGGCTGCGTTGTGCTTACGCAAGAACTTTAGAAGAACCCATTATTACAGATAATAGGTTCTACTATGAAAACTGGAGTACTAAAGATATCGGAGAAAGAGGTGATGCCTACAAGAGACTCACATTTTCCTTATATTCAAAATCTAACAAAGGATACACTATTCACGAAGCATCAGATACATTGAAGCACTTAAATAAGTTGTACAAATATTTATGGCCTCTGTCAGCATTGTATTTGAGAGCAACTTACAGATAACAGTTAGCAACAGCTCAGATAAACGAAATTTACCTTTAAATCAAACTAATGTTTTTTTGTGGCACTTAAATTTCATTTTTAAACCTAATAGGCAGAGAACATAGTGCTCATGATAATAAGTTAACGATAACATTCTTTGCATGAATGATAACTTTTGATGTTCAACTCCATCGTACTTTATGCAATATTTTCTATCTGATTTAAAAAGCTTTTTAATAAACTTTGAGCTATGAGAAGTCAGTGATTCAAGGTGCTTTACTGAAATATTTGTAATTTTGTAATTTGCTCTACCAGCTTGCTGGTTTCTTCTAAAAAGAAAATGATCTCCATAGAATACTTTTATTTCTTCAGGTATTACGAAATAATTCTTTTTTAATCCAAAATAAGCAGATCCCCAAAAACCTGCCATTTTATCCATTATTTCGAATTTTACTTCGCTATCTTTAGGATATTCATCAAAATCAGACTTAGGAGAGTTTGTTGCACAGTCAATACCTGCCAAACCTATATTTTTATCAGACTTAGAAAAGAAGTCATCCACAGCCTTAAATAAATTTTTTGGAAGAATTAGATCATCATTTAAAATTCCAAAAGTTTTGTATTCTGGATTTGAGAGTTTTATGCCAAGATTCCATGCAGGATTTACAAAGAGATTTTCTTTTTGAGTAAAAACTCTTACCTTGCTAAATTTAGAGTTGAAGCCTTTACAGGAATTATCAATAACAACAACTTCGCCAACAACATCAGATTCTTCGAGTTCACACAGAAGTTTATTCAATACGTCCAAATCTTTTTGCATTGTAGGAATAATAATTGATAGCATTTCACCCTCTTCATAACTTCTGTATATATATATTTTGACTTACAAAAATCAAAAAAAACTAAATACTCAATTTTCTTTTGAACGTTAATCTTTTACAGATCTTTCAACGTTTATGAATAGAACAAGATCTGGATTTTCCTCTTTTAGAACATTCAAAATTTCATCAGGAGCTGATGTTTGCCTGTGCATATGGACTACAGTTCTAAAATACTCAATTGCATACGGTGTAAAGTATATGCCATAAGAATCTGTAATTAGCATAATTTTTCTTTGATCTTGAGATGAACTGTTTACATACTTAGATCCGAACTCTTCAATGGAATTTGGGTCATACTTTAATGAATACTCTCGTTTAGATTTTAAGTTTTGGACTTTAATCTCTGGCTCATTAGCATTTATGATCAGTGCTTCATCCATGATATTCTTTTGAGGATTGCTTATATTTCTTATCAAATCCCCATTTTCATGTTTAGAAAATGAAAAGTTATATTGTGTCTTTTGATAATCTTCCAGTACTCTTTTCATTACATTATCAAAAGCGATATTTGCACCATATCGATTCCAATGGGTATCGTCGGTATAGTAAAGTGCTATATTATCTTTAGGATCTTTATTAGCACGAAGAACATCATAATTATCAATCACATTAATACCTTGTGATTCAAGGTATGGTTTAATTTTATTGAAAAATCTAAACTTACCTGGTTCTCTAATGTATGGATTCATGTACTCAGAATAAATTCCATGCTTATCTGGTCCAATCACCAAGTAAACAGGTGCTGAAGTTGATGATTTTATAGCATTTAACAGAGCTAATTTCTTACTTACCATGTAAGGAGAAAAACTCATATCTTCACAATGCTGAGAGTATACAGAATCAGCTGAATTTCCAACAAACAACCAGCCTTTAATGCCGTGTACTGTAAATTGAGAATTTGTAAAATTAAAATCAGTAAATACAGACTGCATTGGCTTGTATAAATTCTCAGTTACAGGTAACTTGAACAGTAGTCTATCATTATAAAAATTTACTAAGTTCTGAAAGTAAGCCTTATCACCAATTGTTGGAAAATGGTTAATAACTCTGTTTTCACTTTTAACCACATAATCATTTGGAGTGATTATAAAGCCTGCTATTGGGACAATAAACATTGAAGCAATAAGAACCTTTTGTAACATCTTAATCATCGTTTTTGCCTCAACTAGAAATTAAAGTAAATGAATGGATTTTGAGCGCCAAAGAAAAGGACAATTACAGACAAAATCATCAGAAATGAATTAACAGCAAAAGCACCATTGTGAGTTACAGCTTCTTTTGCATTTGAAGAGTCATAACTCTTTAATCTAAAGAAAACTAACAGACATCCTATGATAAGAGCAAGGTAATTAAGAATCTCTCCATTACATACGCTTTGATTGTCTGTATTAGATAAAAAGAACATGACAGATAAATAATCAAATGCTTGAGAAATGTTGTCAGCTCTGAAAAGCACCCAACCAATTAGAACGACTAAAAGTGCATATGCATGGGTTAAAAACTTAGGAATTTTGTTTAAAAGATCGCCTAAGAAGATTCTTTCTAAAATTAGAAATAAACCATTATATAAGCCCCATAGCACGAAGGTCATATTTGCTCCATGCCATAAACCGCACAAGAAAAATACAACGATTAAATTAAAGTAAATTCTGTGAGTAGAAACTCTAGAACCGCCTAATGGAATGTATACATAATCTCTTAACCATGATGATAGAGATATATGCCAACGTCTCCAAAATTCTTTGATTGAACAACTGCTGTATGGAGCCATAAAGTTCTCAGAGAACTTGAAACCTGCCATTGCAGCTAATCCAATAGCCATATCAGAATAAGCAGAGAAATCAAAATAAATTTGAATCATATACGCAATAGCACCAATCCAAGCATCCATAGTTGAAAGGCTATGAACGTTATAAATAAACGCCATATTAGCTAATGGAGCAACTGAATTAGCAATTAAGATCTTTTTATTTACACCTAAAATAAAACGGTATAAACCATAGGAAAATAAATTTGAATCTAATCTTCTAGAACAGAGATCGTCTTTTACCTGCTTATATCTAACAATAGGGCCTGCAATCAAATGAGGAAACATAAAGAAGTATGTTAAAAAGTTAATTACATTACTTCTTCCATTAAGTTCCCCTCTGCTAATATCAATCAGGTAGCTCACAGCATGGAAAGTAAAGAAACTGATACCTAGAGGTAATACTTGTTGCTTAGCATGCAGATTTTCTGCAATTCCCCCATCATGAAGCAAAGATACTAACCAGAAAGAATACTTATAAAATACTAAAGCTAATATATTGATAGTGACGAAGAACACTAATGCAATAACTTTTAGAGTGTCATTTTTTCTTTTAGCTGCTTCTAAAGCATATCCAAAAAAGAAATTTAAAAATCCATATGCTAGTAGGACTTTTAAAGAATGAGTACCACCATCAAAAATATAGAAAAATAAACTAATTAAAATTAATGTTAAATTTCTAATCACGTTCCATTTCTTAGACAAAAAATCTAAGACAAGGAATAATGGTAAAATAAAAAATATAAAAGGAAGACTTGCAAATACCATATTTTATCTTTAATTAATCAATATTAGTCTTAGTACAGTACGAATGGCGTATTCTACAACAAAACAAAAAAATCACAACTTATCAAAACTTCTAAAAAAGCAATTGCCTTACAAATTTATCAGCAACGAAAGTTAATATACACAACTACAGGATAAAACTAGCTGAATATATGACTATCGATATGGTTAAAAGTAATCATAATCATCTGATAACATACTCTTTTCATTCTCTAATATCTCTTTTTGCAGACGAGAAATATCTCTGCTTAATTTGCTTTTAATTTTTTCTTTATTCTTGGATCTCGTTCTCGAACAAGATGATAAAAACTCAGATCGTTTTTTACTAAAACTGTCAATTGAAACAGTTGCAGGATCTATTTGATATCCTTGGTTATCATCTAATGACATATCAAATGAAGTAATAAGATCAATATCAATATTATCAACTACTGACTGATCTTGTTGGATTAGATTTTTAACCTCTTTATCATCATATTCATTCATGATTTTAAAGACTGAATCGTCATGCTCTAAATAATCTAGACAGATTATAAAACCGTAAACAAATCTAAAAGAGCCTCTATTATAAAGAGATCGCCAAATACAAGATCTTTTATATGCTCCTTGAACAATAAAATTAGAATCAGAGAGCTCTACAAAAAATGACTTTCTAGGATAATTTAAATTTATCTCAAAAGATTGTCCGTATGATAAGGAATCATCATTATAAAGAACTGACTCTTTGCATGATCTATACAATTTTTCAAAAGATGAATGTGTTAGGTCTGAGAAAGTATTACATTCATCAAGAATTGCAAAGTAGTAGTCAAAGGCTTTTAAAATTGATTGATATGCTTGCGATCCCTGTTCAACTACATAGCCTCCGTTAATTTTATAAAAGCCCAGTTCAGATGTATCCAAAAGACCAGATCTAAAAAGAAGTGTTAAATAGCATCCTATCTCATACATTGGAGAAAACTTATTTATTGATGTTTTGCATGCATAGATATCAGCAACTTTAATCAATTTATATATATCATCTTCATTATCTGACTTAACTATAGAGCTAACTGCTTTTTTACAAGATTTTTGAATTAAAAAACGACCAATTTCACTTTGTTTATATAGTAAGAAGGGAAGAGCTTTTACAATAATATTTTCATGATTTTTGCTTCTACTCTTATCGAAATAGATCTTCACAGGTAAATTTGAGTTGCCTGAAAGATAATCATCTAAAGTATTTTCTAAGTCACTTTCATCATAATTAAAATCACTTACACCATTTGATAAAGTAATATCAGAAAACACCTTGCCAACATCGTGAAGAAGAGCTAAAAAAATTAACAGTATATGAAGATCTTCTACATTTAAATCTTCATATTTAAAATTTGTGTACTTTGATACTTCAATCGCTTTTAGAGCAACTAATAAGCTGTGTCTTAAAAGTCCACCACAATCACAGTCATGAAGACACTTTGATGCTGGAGCTATAGAAACAACTTTCGCAAATCTGAAAATAAGAGGATCAATAAGATCAATTCTACTATCTGTAGATATAGATGATGTAGTTTTTATAAGTTGCAAAATTACTTTGTTTTCAGACAATAACTCACTAACAGTTCTATAAGAAAACACTCTAGAACCATCTTTTCCAAGAACTAAGAAGTTATTTAGAAGATTCAATATAGATATCGCTCTATCTTATAAAAGATTGAACTGTTTTCATAAAACTAAACAATTCAGTAACAAAGACATTAAAACTCAAAATAAAAATTCAAACAATTAATTCTTATGAGAAAATCAATGTTCCTATTAAGCAGATTGCCAGAAGAACAATAGCAATTGACTCTAAAATACATATCTTCTTATACTTTTTAATTTTCTTATCCTTTTTATAGAAATTAGCCTTGTAATCAGGATCAAAAATTCTAGAAATACATTCTCTGCTATCAGCATACAGTTTTGTATGATGTAGCAAATACTCACGTCTCGCAAAATAAGGATCTTTTGTTGTTAATTGTGTTCTTGAACCATTATCAAATTCTCTATGGTTATAAAGAATTTTATCAATTCGGTAAGGGAGTAACCCAGCCTCTACAAATGACATCCACAGATCATAATCCTCTGTCCAACTGTACATGTAAGACTTGTATTTACCGAGCTTTATGAAATCAGATTTTCTAAATAAAGAGCTGTTTACAATACAATTAGCAAAAATAAAACTCTCTTTATTAAATTTTGGAAGATTCCAATCCTCATTTACGGCACCAAACTTTCTAGCTTTACAGTAAACAAAGCCGACATCAGGATTTTCATCAAATACTTTAACTGCTTTCTCAATATATGTTGGTTCAATTGTATCATCACCATCTAAAGGCAGAATATAGAAACCTTTAGCTACGTCAATAGCTTTATTTCTAGAATCTACTACACCAAGATTAGTCTCATTTTTTAAAACAACAATATTGGTATACTTTTTCTTTAATTCGTTCGCAACTTCAAGGGAACCATCTGTTGAGCAATCATCTATAAAAACAATTTCGATATCTTTATAGGTCTGATTTTCAGCAGACATGATTGCATCGGTGATGTACTTTTCCTGATTGTAACAAGGGATAATTATTGATACTAATTTTGACATATTTATGTTCTGTTAAATTTATAAATTGATCTGATCTCTTACCAAAGACTTTAAGCTGTTCTAGGAAACAGAATTTTAAGCTATTTTGGTTACATTTACACTCTCAGAGAGTACAAACAATAAACATATTGTATTTTTCTGTTTAGCAATAATGCTACACTGAAATCATAAGATTATGCTACTTACTTTATATAGGAAACCACAACATTTCTCAAAGCTACAATGTATCTTGCAACTTCTGCAAAAACGATTTCTCTCTCACCATTATTTGCAAAGTTTACTCCGATAAACCTGTTGATTTGATCTATCTCATTTTTGTTTTTTTCTGAACTTTGATACTTAGTATCTTTTCCAAGTTTTTGCAAGATAGAGTCTTGATCTCTTAAAATCTCAGTCCACTCAATGCAATCATAAAGCTTTTTGAACGTAACTTTTATAAATCTTCTTGAAGGGTACAAGGTTACTGAAATTTTACCAATTTTGCTCATTCCTGCACCGAGTTCTACCCAACTACATGTTTGAGGTTTAATTTTCGTAAAAGTGCGAGAAAACTCTGAATTTCTATACGAAATATTACTAAATTCATTCCATAATTGGATAAATTTCAACTGTGATTTAGTGTAATTACCAGCATATTGACTACTGTTATCTTTACCGTGAGAATCAGATGCCGTTATGATCGAAAAAGCTAAAGTCTCAATAAAATGATTCAAAGCTATTTTATTATTATCACTGATATCATGAGAAGAACTACTGTCACTTTCTTCAATATCGACTTTCTCTGAAATTTCAATTTTAGCTGCTCTCAAGAAGCAATCACAAAAAGACTTTCGATATAGATCAAGATCACTTGCTAAAAGATCAGTTCCGTAGCCATCATTGATGTCATTACAGGTAGATTCCTCATTGCTTAGATCACAAAGAAGCTCATATAATTCATGCACACAGCCATCAACTTGTGCCTCATCATTCAGATCGCATTTACAATGTGACACAATGAGGTTGTAGATCTTCTCATTGTATTGCTGTAAACACAGTGCTGCAAAAAGAAGTTTAGCCTTATCCTTGTTATTGAGATCAATTGAACCTTCACCTATGAAGGTAAGCAGTAAAAAGGCATTTAACAGTCTTTTTAAAGATCTTGGGTTAGAACCTATAGAGCTTGCACAGAGATCGATGTAATCTTGTAAATCGTTATCATCAATCTTAAGGTTAATCTTGTTAAAACCGTCCTTTAAGTAGTTTTTAATATCATAGACAGCTACTGGTACTTTAAATGGCACCTGAATGATCTTGTCAAAGAAAGACTTACCCTTTTCATACTCTCGATTGCGTTCTTCTTCATCGATTTTTTCAGAGTTATATGAGGCAAAACCGTACTTTTCAATAGCACCTCTGATTACTACCTCATAATCAATTGCAAGCACAAAGACACACTGCTTACAATCTAGGAACAACTTTAATACTTCAAGTAACTCAACTGCTTTAGATGGAACCAATCTATCCAAATCATCAACAAAAATCACTACCCTATCTTTATGTTCTCTTTCACAAGCACGGTCTACTACCTCTTGAAAGTGTTGATGCAGATTTTCAATTTGCTCTGCGTAGTTATCGTCAGCAGTCTTTTCTGTACACTTTTTTAGATCTACATTGATGTTATAGATAGACACAGACTTTAAAGCAGTAGTTAAGGCATTACTGCATACTGAGGTAAAGTGCTTTATAAAACTATCATCATCTTGAAGCTTATTTAAAAGCACCTTAATCATTGAAAAGGCTAAAGAGTTACCTAGATCAAACTGAGAGAACTGCCAGGTATTAAAGAACACTGGAATGACATCTTTTTCAATCTCATGCTCTACCATCTTCATGATAGAGGTCTTACCTGAGCCCCATGAACCTTGAATGGAGATTGTCATTGGAGTGTTACAGGCTTTAATGAATCTTGATAAACCGTCTAAATGTTTATTGATGTTAAAAAGATCAACTGTTGCAGCCTCATCTGTTAGACCTTGTTTCTTGTTTTCATCAGTACTCATTTAAGCCTCGTAAAGAGTTATCTTTGTATGTTTGTTTGTAAATTTGATTAAAAGCCATAAATCAAGGTGTATCAACAGCTTTAAACCAATGACATCACGTCAAACGCCTACAGATGATGACTGTGACCTATTGGTTACAAGTATGAAGTTTAAAAGCAGCATCATCTTTTAATGATTGAAAAGAGGATTGCCTTACTTTTAAGAAACGTTGTCTTGCATCTACTTGCACCTAAAGTTTCTAGTATATAGCTTATTGTACACTACAATAGCTTTCTTCACTGAAAATTTACAGTTAAGATTCAGGCAACCTTGAAAAGCTAATTATCTTCCTTGTCTAAAAGCACATCAGACCCAAACTCGTCAGACTCAGTATTTTCATCATAGAATTTACAAAAGACCATAGCTACGTATCCAAAGATATTAACCTTTCTTTTGGTTAAATCTAACTTTTGCTCATCATAATCTGTATTCCAAGTCTTTAAGATAATATATGGCTGTTCAATTGAAACTTCACGAATAATGGCACCTTCAGAGTCATCTGTAGCTAATAAGACGGGCTTATTTAGATATGTCTGCACATTAGGCTCATTAACGATAACAGCCTGCATGCCAGGATTTAAAGATCTGCCTGACAATCTAGCCATACTGTCATCAGCTACGTTAAAGAGAAAAATCTTCCCAGATTAATAATAAGATTGAAGACCTGATAAGAGATTAAAATTATCTTTAGGAGCTTTAGCCAGTACAGAAGGAAGATCTGCATCAAGATTAAGATCTTTGGCTTTAACTAACGGCAACATGCACATAGAATTGTCTTTAGACAAGCACTGCTCAAGACTCACGCCAACTTTATGTCCTTTAACCAGAAGCTCAACAGGTACATTTAAGACCTGAGCTAATCTTGAGAAATTGTAGGAACGAGGAAGGTGACTGCCCTTTTCCCATGACGAATAAAGAGCAGGTGTTATATTTAATGCTCTAACAATATCGATCTGTTTGATATGCTTAAAACTTCTAATGTACTTTAATCTAGCAGCAAAGCTAGAATTTTTTAAATCATCAACATTATCCAATTTCATATTCTTGGCTTTAGTATATCTAAACACTATCTTAAATCCATCTCAAAACCAAATCGAGCTTTATATGCATCAGATCCTGATAAAATCCTATGACACAAAACGTTGTTATTAAGATTTTTGATTGTAATTACCCTTAACTCTTCTAAGGCGCTTTCTTCTTGAGAGGATAAGATTAAATGATCCATGAAGCCCAGGTTATTACTTACCATAAAGATTTGGGTATTATTCTGTCTAGAATACTTCAAGAGCAACTTAAAAAAGTCCTGTTGAACTCTAAAATCTATTCCATAATCAGCATCGTTAAGAAGCAGCAGACCATCTGGATAAGCCAAAACAGAACCTAAGATATAAAAACATCTTTGCAGACATTCACCAAAACTAAAAATAGGTCGAACTTCCCCATTTACATCTATAACGAATGGATAAATTTTTCCATCAGGCATTTTTATAAGTTTGATTGTATCAAGATAAGGGAAAATTACTTTTAAGTCTGCAACCACTGTATCTAACAGATCATTTTTTTGCAGACTTTTTATCAAATTCACAAAAGGAATAAGAAAGGTGTGCTGAAGAATATCAATATATGAAACAGCGACAGGATGAGTTGCATCTGAGGTATCTGTATTAAACCTTGTTATTGGGTAGGAGCATATATCTGCATTCGAATCTTCAACTGTCCAATGAGCTAAGACAGGATCAAAGGCTAAGTTTCTTTTAAAACTCTCATCAGAGATGTCTGTTTCTAAGGTTTCATTGTATGTATCAAAAAACTGCTGAAGTTCATCCTTCGCTACATCAAAATCACAGATCTTATTTATTAAGTCAGTAAATACAACCGAATGTTTAAACTCACGAGTTTTATTATCGTCATCATATGTTGCACAAAAGCTCATAGTCAATGGCATGCTATCTCTTTTAGAGAAAGAATACAGAAGATATAACATGTCGCTGTATGAAGAATCTAAAGCATTCAGATCATAACGAGAAATACGGTAAGATGATCCTCTTATTAGCATATTGACATCATTACCACTACAAAAGGCAAACATGCTTTCTAATATACAAGATTTGCCTAAGTCTGTTTCTCCTGTAATCAAGTTGATTCTACTTAAATCACTTAGCATAAAATGATTTAACTTTTTATATCCTTTAACTGTGAAAGACTTAATCACGAAAAACTCTACATATATTGTTCAGGTATGAACTTATCCTAATAATTGTATTCAAAAATTTAATCTATTCACTAAAATTAACTCAAACTAACTCACTTAAAAACGAATTAAACATCGCTAATCTTCATGAGCTATTGTTTAGCGGAACAAAGAGCATCTAGCTCTTTAAACTGCTGATTAAAAGTTTGGTACTTTTGAAAGTCTATTGATTTTAAGATCTTTTGAATCGAGTTAATGCCCTTCTCAGGTTCCATTACAGAAATAGCAATTGATAATTTTGACTTACAATATTCAGATCGTGATTGTAAAAAATCAGTTTCTTTGGACACTATCTCAACAAAATCGTTAATTTGAGTTTGTAAGAATTTCTTGCCTTTTTGTGTTGAGCTCATTGAACCTTGAGAGTCAACATTCTCTTTATACTCTACCTTTCCTTCATGGGCTCTTTCTTTTATTGTGTCGAGCATTAGATCTTTCTTACTTGCTAGCTTCTCCTCAAGCTTACTATTAATTATTTGAGCTTTGGTGTCATCTTCCTGCAAGATAGCGTTATAAACAAAAGTCTCTAGGCAACCTTCTTCATCTAGAGGTATTGCCATAAAATATAAGCTAAATGGACAGCATGAAGGATTTCCATCAGAAGAGGTAGTATTGTCAAACATCAGTAAATTGATCCATTCACCTTTTGATGAATGTTCTAAACATGAGAGATCGGAGAACCAATCTTTATGAGCTCTAATGGTGTTTAACATTGTGGAGAATCTATCTGATATTTCTTTATCAGAATCATGATCTGTAATGATCATGATTTTTGAAAAGAGCATCTCATAATAATTGAGCTCTAAGATACTGTCTAAAACTTTGGGAAGATTACTAACACCTCCTACTTGTAATACCAGCACACTTGTGATTTCAGATACATATTCATAAGGCTTTATTATTTTTCCTGATGGCAGGATAAAAGAATGTTGAGTGTACACTTGACCTCTGAGTTTATTGAGCTTTAAGTTACATACCTTTTCAAGATAAACTCCTATTAAAATAGCATCGGTTGGACCTTCACAGAGAATAATGCTTTTATTTTTTACTGATTCCATTTTTACATTCACCACATTATTCTTTTATCTTAAGTCCAATTCAAAACCAAAACGTGCTCTCTTAGCCTCTATTCCTGATAGTACTCGATGTTTCATGACTGTATCCGACTTCTTTAGAGTAATAACCCTTAAATCATCTAACATTGAGGATTTGTCTGTAGCATCAATTAAATTGTCTAAAAACTCAAGATTATGAGTAGTCAAGAATACTTGAACATTATACTTTTGTGCATATTTTAAGAGACTATGGCAAAAATCAATTTGAGATGAATAGTGTAGTCCAACATCAACCTCGTCGATACACATGATGCCATTTTGATTTAAGATCATAGAGCCTAGAATATAAAAATATCTCTGCAGGCCATCACCAAAAGCATAGATTGGCAGAGGATCATTTTTATCTTCAGTAAAGACAAAAGGAATTCCTGTTCTATCAGGATATGTTATTAAATCAATAGTCTTAACAAATGGGAAGACTTCTTTTAAATCATCAACAAGGTTGTTTAAAAGTTGGGTCCTCTTTAAAAGGTTTGTTATAAGATCGAGCTCTTCAGTTTTGGTGTGGGATAACACATCCACTAAAATGGTATTGATGAACGAACCTAAACCGAAGTTGTCAAGATTATTTTGGGTTATGTCGTACGAGTTAACTGTGCCTTTAGAATCGGCTACAGTCCATTTTGCAATAGTAGGAAATACTCTTGCTTTTTCTAATGAAGAACTGTCTGACAACTTTTGCAAAGTCATTTGATAAGCATTATAAAATTCAGCAACCTTAGCTGGTTCTGCATTTAATCTTGTGACTTCATTGATTAAATCTGAAGGCAGTACAGTATGAGTAAAAGCTCTTAAATCAGAGTTTTCATCAACTGCACTTAAACACATTGAAAGAGGAGCTTCTTTTCTTTCATAAAAAGATTGTAAGATTAAGTCAAGAAACCAGTAAGGTGACTTTTGAGCTTTAGACATGTAACGGGCTGATCTTGCAATTGAGCCTTTTAACATCTTGCCGATATTGTTTCCACATGACCAGGCAAAAACAGCTTCTAAAAAGCTGGACTTACCAGAATTGTTAATTCCAGTAATTACGTTTATTTTACTTAAATCATCAACTTTAATTTTGCTGAATTTTCTAAAGCCGGTTATTGAAAAGGACTTAATCACGAAAACCTCTACTTTAATTTAGACAAGACATGTTACTCTTATAAATAAATATCTATCTACTTAACTTTAATTCCATGGATATATACAACTTTTGAAGATCTATGCTTTTGTTGATCGATAGTTTCTAAAAGAAGTTTTAAAGCACTCCATTTATCACAAAAATTTCTTATTAGCCAACATCTAGATACAGTTTAACTTAAATTATACATAATAATCTATTTTTAATTAGTTATTTATATATAAATATTTTACTGTTAGAAAAGCTGATATTTAATCAATAATCTTCAGGTACCTTAATTTCCAAACTACAGCTTCTATAGAAACATTAAACACACCGCTAAATCATATTCAGTTCTACTGACCTTTGAACCTGCTAATCTTAAGACTGCTTTTGACGGCATTAAGATTTCAGATGCAATGATGTTAGCTACTTTTTCAAAAGGATCGTCAAAATCACCTTTAAAGTCGTCATAGAACTTGTCTTTAATTACAGTATGTTCTAAAACTAAGTGGCCTAATTCATATACTTTGGTAAAACATTGTCGATTAAAAGACTCACTTTGATTATAGTAAATGTGATTAAGTCCTGTTGCACATCAGCATAAGCTAAGCCACTGTAATTTTTGCTAAGTTCTTCGTCCAATGCTCTTATGATCGCACCTAATCTTGAGGCAATGGCATCAACTTTAACTGGTAAAAGATAGTCCCAGTATCTTTCTAAGATCGCTTCAGTAATTGGTGACATTCTAAATCCAGTGAACAAATCTCTATACTATTCTGCAAACTGTCATGTTAACTATCCTTTCAACTTTCCTGTGGTCTCCAAGATCTTGTTAAGTGATTCAATGCTCTCTTTTACAGCACTTTTAAAAGATTCTTCTGCCCTACCAAGTTCCTTTTCACTACTCAGACAATTTAAATTCAAAGAGATGAGATCAAATCTTGGATTGTCATTGAGACTATTATCGTTAATAACATTAGAACCTATATACCAACGATCAACGTTAGCTTTGGTTTTGTTGCGTTCTTTGATTTCGTTGCTATTGTTGATGTTGTTATTGTTGATATCAATGCTATTGCTGCTTTCGTTATTTGTTGGATTTTTGCTACCTTTAGCATTTTCTTTAGTATTAATATCTTGTGTTTTAGCTTTAGACTTATCTTCAGCATTATCTCCTTCTGATATTGAAGGATAAAAGATCATGCCTAACTTAGATTGATACCTTAGCATGTACATGACAGTTTTATAATAAACACTGTTCCTCTGTTCATCCTGAAGCTCTCGTCTTCCATAAAGATCCATGTATTTGGCATCTGCAATAACAGGTAGAGAGTTCTTTCCTACATAGTCTGGAATAATTCTTTGAAATCTGTTGCCCTTTTCATCTGCAAAAAGAAAATCCTTTTCTTTAGACGACATGGTTTTATGGATAAAGAAATCTTTTAGCAAAGTTGCAACATACTCTTCCCAGAGCCAGGCACAGTCAATTAAAACACCATACTTACCGTCTTCAGTACCAAAGCTGTCTAAGGTCATCTTCTTGTGTCGCAACATATCAAGGCAGAACTTTTGAAGCTCTCTGTGACACTTGAACAGAGGTGATGTTATAGGCTTGTTCTCATTTATGTGAATAATTTGCCTTTTATCATAAGACCAGTAGTCTTGAGATTTAAACAGCAGATCATCAACTTCATTACCTTTAGGCTTTTTACCATTTTGAAAAAGCATTTCATAGCAAAGTCTTACAAGATAGATATAGCTGTTCTTTGAAGTGTACTCGTTATAGGAATAAGCTACTTTGTAGTTCTCAGGACACAGGTTTAACTTGATGTGTCGTGCTATATCGATAGTGCCTCTAGGAGATGTATCATTCTTATGAACCTTTTCATAGGATTTATACTCGCCTTCACGATAGGCATTTTTAAGTTTTGATAAGAAGCTTAGTTTTAATAAAAGATCGAGGTTTATGTCTGTCTTGTTATAACCACCTTGGGTTAATAACCAATCATTAAGATCATAGATCTTATTGAGCATGTGGTTTATAAATGCAAACTTATGCTTCTCATCTTCAAACCTTGAGTAAATCTCAATACAGCTATCATTGCCTAAAGATAAGACACCAACGTAGTTTCCTGTAAACCATTGAGAGCCTAACTTTCTGAATAAAACGATGTCTGTGTCATTTACAAAGACAGTTCCATTAGTGGCATCAGAAGTCAGTTCTTTTTGAACCAAACCTTCTGATGACCAAATAAAGATCTTTGCATGCTTTTCTTCAGCACCAACATTATCTTGAGCCTGTTCTTTTTGTCCTTTAGCTTTGCTAAAGAGCGCATCAAACAAGCTGTTTTCTGATATGGGGCTGTTATCTTGGAAAGAATTTACCTTTCCATTATTATGTGTGCTGCTAGGCATTTGTATCAGCGCTTACTGTTTTACGTTAAGAGGATCTTTTTTTTGAGTCATCATTTTTCGAGCCTACCTTTGAGTCTACAAATTTAGATTTGTAGTCCTCTATCTTATCTTCTGAACCTTTAATGTAATCTTTGATAATTGGCTCTAAATGGTTATTCCACAGTTCTTCTTTTAAAGTTTTAACTGATGTTTTGCTAGAATTTTTAAGTGAGGTTAGATATGAACCTCCTAGCATATAGTCTGATCCAAGATTCTTTTTAATGAGCTCGTTTAACTTATTAAATGAATCTTCAATTTCACTCATGTTTTTAGACACAGAATTAGTACAAGCATCAAGAACAGAATTAACAATGATTTCATTGAGAGTATCTTCAACTTCAACTGTTAGCCAAGAGAATCGTCTTCTAAAAGCAAAGTCCATAGCTTCTAAGCTACGATCAATTTCATTCATGGTTGCTAATATATAAACGTTCTCTGGGATGTAGAAGCCATGTTGGAAAGGATCATTATCTTTATCTTCAATTAAAGACGAATATTGAGTATCTACTTTGTTTGATACATCTTCAGATTTTGAATCAACAGGTGCTCTTTTATCAGTTTCAATCATACTGAAAGCTTCACCGAAGATCTTTGAAACTTCACCTCTGTTGATCTCATCAATAATGAAAAAGAATTTTGCGCTTTCAGCTAAATTAGCATATTTATGATTTTTGTTGAACTCGACAACTTGCCTACAGAAATCCTTGAATATGCCATCTTTTCTATCATATATGATGTTGCTATCAACTTTTTTAGGTCTTAAACCTTCAATAAAATCAGAATAGTCATAGCCAGGATGGAACTGAACTGTTTTAATAAAATAATCGACAGTTAGATAAGCACTTTGTTTGCCTTCAGCTTTTTCTAGGTTATTTTCATATATAAAGTTGCTAACTTGTTCACGAGCATAGCTTTGACAAGCGAAGGTCTTTCCTGTGCCTGGTGCTCCAGTTAAGATGATATTCTTATCACCTCGTAAAATTAGCTCATCAATCTTATTTGATAAGCCACCTTGATTTTCAAAAGTTGACCAGAAGAAACAACCAAAGCAATATGATTTAAACAGGTTTTGGGCTATTTTTATTAAATTATCATCTTTAATTTCTACGAGTTTGGCATTATTTTGTTTTTCCTGCTCAGAATAAACTTTAAACAGAGCTTCAACCTCATCTTTTGGTCTATCTTTAAGAAATTCTTCAAATTTGTCGTAAACTTTAGCTGATTTGCTTTTCCAAATATCAGATTGAGAGCAGCCATCCGTATTCTTCTGATCGTTTGCTTCTTTTTTTGTGCAACTTTGTACATCGAGTTGCTCTAATACACTATTTAGCGATTTTTCTTTAAAGATTGGGATAAGTTTAGTATCTGACTTTTCCATATTAAACAAATAGTAGATTTTGTTTAAGACAACTGCATTTGGCTTACAGTTTGAGTAACATGATTCTATGGCTACGCTATCTTTATCAATACCTAATTCACCTTTTATGAAACGATATGTTCCCTCTGTAAAATAAGATTGTGCATTGTTATTTGAGGAAGTTTTTTCTGTTTGTTCATTACCTATTTCTTGAGAAATGCCATTATTTGTGCCATTTCTATAACATTTGCTTTTAGGAGAGTAATAAATACCGTGTACAGCAGAACTAGATCCTCCAACAGCACCTAAATCTTTTAGATAAAACTCTACCCACCAAGAAAAAGTTCCATATCCGTTGTCATTATGATCTGGATTTTTGTCACCTTTTCCAAGGCAGTATGTATCAAGATCTAGTGGTTCAATATTAGGATTATTGAGATTTTTAATGCAACAAACTTCATTATCCTCAAGTTTGAATCTTTCTGTAAAAGCATGATACTTAGACCATATGCCATCTTCACCATAGAACTTGTTCTTAAGAGTATCGATGTTTTTTGCTAAATAGTAATTTAGCTGTCTTTTAATTCTATATTGTTCAGCCTTAGCCATCTTATTTCTCCAACTTATAGTAGAAAATAACATATTAGTAAGTTCTACTTTTGATCTAATCTTTAGCTTTTGCCATGATAATTGTCATCTTCAGATACTTTTAATTATATGAGTGCTAATCAGATCACTTGTAACTATTTAAAACCTACCATGCATATCTTTATGCCAATCCTACTTTTAAATTATGACGATAACGCAATATACACTTTGCAAGTTTCATTGTGCTGCACCTTAGTGTATTGAAGAGGCAAGTTTCTTCTTTAAGTTAAGGTATGCCTCGTATGCAGGTGTAGTTCCCTCAAGGAAACCACTCTGATATGCATCACTTTTCTTGATATCATTACGTTTTAGAATATTGCTCAGATTCTCAACAGTGATACCTTTCCGGTTTCGCACAATGCAGATCCCATCATTTCGGTCATATTCATCAAGCAGTTCTGGGTAGTGTGTTGTAAAAACTAGTGTTCCGCCATTTTTATTCAGTCTACTATCCATAAAGAATCGCATCAATGTTGTAACGATTTCCTTATTAAAATGATTCTCAATTTCGTCAATCAGTAGATAACCGCCAGATTGAAGAACTTCTTTTACCATTGAAAACGTAATAATGCCTTTAATAGTGCCTGAAGACAGATACTTCTCCAAATCCATAGCTCTGTTCAGGATTATTTCTTCTTCATCCTTGAATTTCAAATGAATGAATATTTTTCCCTCAGTTTTCTCAAAACGAAGTGTCTCAATTGTGGGATCAAGAAAAGCGATTACTTCTAGAGGAATGTCCTCTGTAAAAGGAAGAACATTCACATTTGTATACGAAAGCAAACTGAACACTTCAACAGTCTCATTTGTCTTTTTATTATGCGAAATAATCAGGCTGACATCATCAGGTAAAAATTCTTCGTCTGACTTACGGATTTTAATTGGCTCTATTCCCGTAAAATCAGTCAGGTATTTTTTAGACTTGACAGAAGAAAGAGGTTTTTCCCACATTTTTTCAGATAGAATTGAATAGATGAAGTTTTCTGTCTTTGCTTTCTTTGCTGTGATAACAGTTTCTAAGCAACAGATATATTTTCGATTGTCGTAAAAATAGGTGGTAATAGTAGCTTTCTCTGTTCCTAAAAGAATGTACCTAGAATCCACATGATTAATTGGCTCATTATTAACGATACTCAAAGCCAAATTGATAACCTTTAGTACGGATGTTTTACCGGATGCGTTGATACCGATAAAAGCACAAGCTGGATTTAGATAATAATTGCCCTCCATCTTATACAGGCTATCTTTATCATCCTCACTCACTCGTTGCTTACTATAAAAACAAATGTCTAAATCATCTTTAAACAATGGGAGTCCTTGAGCAGTAATACGAAGTATCTTCATTTGCCACCCTTAAAATTAAAAACAGTTTCTTCGTTTTTAATGGTGTGGACCCACTAAGCTGAAGATTCTAAAAACAGATTAACTGTGT